>Ga0302271_10004804_pt1 | contig 10616 bp, 9 predicted proteins | sample III_Bog_N1_1_FD_198767 | JGI IMG/M metagenome (GOLD analysis project Ga0302271, IMG submission 198767) | Peat permafrost microbial communities from Stordalen Mire near Abisko, Sweden - III_Bog_N1_1 | ecosystem: Environmental > Terrestrial > Soil > Wetlands > Peat | place: Sweden: Abisko... | reverse complement strand
CTGCTTAAATGAAATATGCAAACTCTATTTTTTCTCTCATATGAATGCATTTGACTTTGAATTTGTTTTTACTTATGTTTATGTTTTCACAGAAATTTTCTCACTGCTTTGTAATCATCTTCTCGTTTATTCAACTTTCTATCATTCATTTAGTTTCAGTCCAGCTGATATTTCACTTATTTTAACCAGTCCTTTTGCATTCAATGTACTTCTGCTGCTGGTGAATTATACAATAATCATACTATATTATTCTATTTTCACAACAGTTCTAACGGAAGAAGAACTACAGAATATAATAATAGGTTCATAAACACACTGGGGAAGGGAGAAAGACAATAATTTAATTTTATTATTTGTTTCTTATGACAAAGCTAAAGCTAGCCATGCTACGAAAGAAGAAGCGTTGAATTGTTATGAAAACAAAGAAATAATGTTTGCGAAGAAGTTGTTGTGTTAGGCAGTAATCAGCTTTGAATTTGATTAACTTACCTTTTTCTGTTTGTATTTTTTTCTTAAATTTGATTTTTTATCGACATAAGAATAAGAAACTTCAGAAGACTGATTAATAAACAAACCAACAAAATAAACCAAAGCAACACAGCTTTTGCTAAGAGAGGGATTGCTATTGTCGTTGCTGTTTCAAGTGGTATTTATTAGCTTTGACTGCTGTTACTTTAGAACTCAAATCCTGTAGAGATACATTCACATAGTTTTTTCTCAAAAAAGCAATATCTGCAGGAGATACAATATACTTAAGAATACACAAAGAGAGATTGATGATAAATTATTAGTCATAGTAGACTTAATCGTAGCATCTTTTGTTATCTTGCATTGGTTGTGAAACTGTAAACACTACTACTGCTGCTGGTGGTATTACCACTAATAGCAACATAGTATTACAGCATACATCTTGTTGTGGATAGATTATCTGCGAGAATTGTAGGATCCTGTTGTGTTAATCTAATGGTAGTATTATTCCCTCAAGCAACATGCACTCGCTCGTTGATGACGACAAGAAAATCTAGAAGTCACAATAAACTTAAACTATCCTAGAGAATCTGAGGAATCATCTGAAATCATGCAATTCGTGTTCGCTTGCTCATTATCGTAAAAAGACAATTCCACTCATTGAAGCACCTTATTTAGGGATACTCCTTGATGTCATAACTAAACAAAATCAACAGGGATGTGGTTCAGATATTAGCAGCAACAGCAGCAGGAATCATAATGATAATGCATCGATTCTATGCTGTGCTAGGTGCAGCAAAAGCTAGCTGCAATCGTTGTTTCACTGCAACACATGCAATGCTGTATCTAGGGAATAGAAATAAATACAGAAATAACAACAACAACAACGGCAATCATCATAGTAGTCATAGCATGCAAGAAGGTTGCTCTTCAAACAGTCAGATGAGGGATAACAGCAGGAACAGTTAGATCCCTCTTCACTACAGAACCGTAGTGATGAATATGATGATACTTCCAAAAGGCCATCTAATAAACTGCTGCTCTGCAGTGAATGCAGCGAATCGATTCACTCTATTGGCAGCTTTATCACTCATGACATAGAGAAATGCTCCGTGGAATATCTCCAAAGCATCGCTTCATAGTAATATTTAACGCTCCAAGAATAGATTAAATCCGCTGTGGATTCCTTAGCACTCGCTTAACAGTAATAGCACCTTCATTCATCTTCATCATCTTCACTAGCCTCTCCTCCTTCTGTGCATCCTCTTCCATCTAACTTCTCCAGTAGTTGCAATCTTCATTTCGGCCGCCCTATTAAGAAAATCTGTACTTTCGATTATGCCTTGCTTTGTGACAGCTGCATTGATTCGCATCGATCGAATTGCATCGGGAATATCGCTAGCATTGAGATGGCATAGCGTGGTATGCGAGAATCACTGCTGTTAGGCTTACAAGATATTGAGAATATCGCAGCGAACATGCATGCCATCAGCGAAGGGATCGCTGAGAGGATAACAGAAATTGACATAAAAGTGAGTTAAGCGTCGAGGAGAATAACATAAGCGTTCAAGTATATTCCAACAATGCATATGAGGTATGTTATGCAGTGATTCAACTAAATCTTTGTTTATTTTTGTTAGACAGTTGCATAGTGCGTTGACATTGAAGGAGAACCAACTAATCAGTGAATTACGAATGTAGTGCTTACAAGTGAAAGAGCAGTATCTTCAAGGGAAGAGTGACGACAAGGTAGGTTAATAAACAGAGATGCTTTCAGTGCTGAAACAGTTAGTCTTAACAACGCTTCAAGCATCCCCACCATTGAGTATTCATCTGCTTTAATCGTAGAAGTATTTCAGTCGAAGCATTGCAGAGATGAAATTACAAGCATAAGACATATTAGCAAAAGAACAAGGAAAAGGGGAGGAAAGCAATGTCTAAGAGATATTGTCCTTTGAGAAGCAGCTGGAGGAGTTAACTAAGAGTGCTTTTTAGGAGCAGGCCATCAAATAGATGCAAGAGATAATCAAGGGAGTTACTTTGAATAGCAATAATAGGAATGATAGTGTTCCATAGAAGGATGAATAAGTAGTGCCACGTGAAACGCAGTTCTTCATGAGCAAGCTCACAAACATTGGTTAGTAGTAGTAGTAGTTGTATGGTAATTCTAAGGGTTCTGCTTTACTTGGGTATGATGATATTAGTAGATGTACAAATATAACTATGAACAATAGTAAAGCAGAGAATAATCAGGAGTTCTTCAGTGGAATTTTATAACCTATTGGAGTGAAGAATCTCAGTGGTTCGGGTAATGAGGAAGAAGTAGAAGATAGCTATGAGGAAGCATCTGTTGCTGGAAGTAAATACCAATAATAATAGTAACAAGCATACACTAGTACACAAAGCAACAACATGAATAACAATAACAATAGTAGTTTTAGGAGTATTAGTAGTAATTACATGAGTGAAGTATCCATATCTAGTTCAGTAGTCTCCTAGCAAAATATCAACACTAACAATAACACTGAGATACACAAGAATAGCATTATTCAAGGGAAAGATAGATAGAATAATAGTAGTACGCATGATGATAGGGAGAATGAAATAACTGGAAGGAATAAAATGGAAAGGTAGTAGTTGTTATTGTAGTAGCCTACCAATGGGAATAAGATTATTAATACTACTGCTACTGTGAATTAGTTAGCAGTTTAAGAGGCAGCGTAGGTTCAGACAGTCATGACCAAAAATGGAAGTGGAACACAACAGCCAGGGGTATTCTCATAGAATGGCGTTATGAGTAGTAATAATACAACAAAATCAGCAACTCCTTTCTAGAATGCCAACAGCAGCAGTAAGAGCATTGGAGTAAATCATAACAATACCAATACTAATAGTAATACTGTGACTAGTTATCTCCTTCAAAACACAAGGATAGCTAGTTTTTGTGAGAATAGCGATATCGAAGTAAGATAAGCGTACAAAGGTAAGATGAATACAAGTAACAACAATAAGAGCTAGATTAACTAAGAGTCTACGAATACTAATAATGGAAGCACAACAAATATTATCAGTAATAACAAAACAACTACTACAACAAGTTTACATATTAATAGCAATCAAGATCGTCAAGCAAGAGACAAGACTGTATCGAAGAATCTGTCGAGTGTGTAATCACCTACACCACCGGTACGTGAGAATAGCAGAACAGCAAGGGCAGCTAAGTCACAATAATAGCAGCTGTAACAAAAATACTTTAATATGAATACCCTATGTGTGTCTGTCTCTAATTTATATTATTTGCCCATTGCTGTAGTACTCCAGTGAAGCGTTCTCCTTCCGTTGCAGCATCTAAATAGCACTCTGAAACATCTGGGAAATATTCTTAATCAAAACATAATATGAATGCAGCTTTGACTGGTCTTTCTGCGGGGAAGTCAATCCCTAAGAGTCTCCATGACATAACGGATTTACTCGTTAATCGAGATCTGCTCTTGTTTAATACAGAGATAGCGAAGAACCCGCTTGCGTAGAGAATCATTGCGAAAACATACTCGACATGCACGTCTATCATGGTAAATAAAAGAAGAAAAAAAAGATAAGAGGAGAATATTTTAAAGTGTATGAGAGAGAGTATGATTATGCCTGAAACTGCTTTGTGCTTGTTTTTGGACAGTTGCAATGGAGTCACATGTCTAATCTCCCTGCTGATGTGAAGTACATTGTGGAATATGGGATCGGATTGAAGATCAGCGGATAGGAGAAATTCACGAGAATCTACACTGGTCAAGAGCCATCACATGTGATCAATAAATTGCAACCGAAGTAAGGAAACGTTGGATGTTGAGAAGATTTGGAGTGAATGTTAATATGATGTTTGTTTATTATCTAGAACAACATATCGGGTTCGAGTGTGTGCTGCTCAGATCAGAAGAAAGCATGTTAAAAGCTAACAAGATCAGCAATCATCAGAATTACCCTCTAGTGTTGTTGTTCCTGCTTAGTTGAGTCAAGAATAATCATCATAACAGTAGTCTCTCTGCGATGACAAGGGCTCAAACTAATCGAGTAATTTTGATAGCATGACTAGCAGTGACTATGAATTCGGTGATTGGAGTGAGATCCATTCGATTTCGACATAAGACATTTAGACATTCGAGGGATATGAGTGCTGCTCCGTGAGTCGAAAAGATAAAGACATCACTGTGCAATATGACAAGCCAGGGTTAGTCATAAGTGCGTATCCATATTCGTATGGCAGAATCACCTGGACAATCACAGCGATAATCGACTCTCATGATTGCGGTGAAGATATCAATGCATGCCTAATTGTCGGTAAGAATAGGAGATTCTCTCTCAAGTTAGATGCGCTGATATTCCAGGGGAATTGACATGTTATTCTGTTGTGGTTTTTTCAAGGTGTGAGCAGCAAAGGAAGCAGGAAATAGTAGGCAGTGATAGGGAGCACAGTCAACTATGGTTTGCATAGGGAGAAATTCAAAGTTAAAGTGTGTCTGGACATGCAACGGCTCGTTATGGTGATAGTCACCCCCTAGCAGCCGAATGGCGAGACATTCAACAGTCTCCCGAATACACCATTGTTCCCTGCATTTCATAATAAAACAAATAATAGGACAAGTTCACTGAAGTTGCTTGTTTCATTCGAATGAGAATGAAGATAATGAGAATGGATGCTAGGAGGAGGTGATATTAATTAGTAAAGCAGTTGAGATTGAAGCAAACTTCAGAGAGAGAGAGCAAAGGAATTCCTTTTATGAATGGAATAATACGATTTGAATGAATTAACGTCTATTCTTCGATTCCTCAAATGATTTTGGAAGAATTTAGATTTAATGTTATGTAGAAAATATGTAAATATGTAATGATTTGACCTTATTTCGTTGTTTTGTACAGTAAAAAGATCTTTTGTCTTTAGTCCTTTTTCCACTCATTTTTTCACTTAGCAATAATGCCTTGTCCTTACGCTGCTGGTTAGTTCTTTTGTAATAGATACTTTGTGGCATCTTTTAAGAGTGCTTATCGCATAAGAATTTAAGTAGGGAGGGTATTATTATTGTTGTTGTTATTAAATGGCCTGATGTCAAAGTATTCCTGGATGTCTTCGATGGAATATTTGTATGTATTCTGTTTCAGGAAATCAAGTAATTCATGCTCTTCCACCATATTCAGACTGAAGAACGATTGCAGTTCGAGCATCGCATCTACGAGGATTTTTGAGTTCTTTTGCAACTAGTAGAAAATTAGTGGTTTAGGGGAAAAGGAAGGTAATTACAGAGAAATGTTGTCTGTAAATAAGTTAATTTGTTACTTAAGGAATCTTGAGGAGTTCTGCAACTAATATCTTGACATCCTTGACGAGTGTTTGTGTTTTCGTGAACTTGAACTCCTTATCCGCTTTGAAATTCTCCTTGAAGCAGCGTTTCATCATCCATGCGAAATCATCGAACAACAAGTCCAACTAACAAAAAAAGTTTTCAAAATGTGTTGGAAGGGTCATAATAAATTCAAAAGGAGTAGCTTTCCCTTATTGTTGTATTGTTTTCTTCTTCTTACCGTATCTTCTGGCAGGATCAACGCGATCGTTGAGTAGAACCTGTAAAGTTCTTAGTAGAAATCGGAGACATTCGTGCTTGAAAATTATCTCGCTCGTTGGATCAAGTTCATGTTCTTCGATGTTTTCATAATGTAGGCGAAGAACTTCAGATGCAATTCCAGCTTCAACGACAAGAAACACTTCTCAGCTGATTCTAATAAGCTCTTCATGTATTTGATGAATCGAGGGATTGCTAATTTCATATTTTCGTTGTCAAATTTAACAGAGAGCATGTCTAAATCTGGGTACATTTCAACTTTGAAACCTTGAGAGTCACGTTAGGAGTTGTAGTCCAGTAATAAAGAGATTTTGGCTGGGAGGTTAGTAGAATTGCTAGAGATAGTGGAGCTTGATCGAGGTTTAGAAGGAGCACCTGCTGGCTAGCGTGGTAAGGGAGATAATGATCTAAATGGCAAACGATTGTTGGAATTATCCTCTGAATTATTCAGTAATTCTTGTAAGGTGTTTATGTCAGCTATCTCGACAAACTAATTGGAGTTTATCAATCCAAAAAACAAAAAAGCAAGTTCATTTATCATTTTGATATTAAACCAAAACTAGTATTCTTGTTTATTTTTATTTGTTTGTTTTACATCTTCGAAGAACTTATTGATTTGATTGAGATAGAGTTCTAAGGTGATCATGAGTGTCGCAACGTAGCTGACATCGCCTGATTTATTGAATAAATAATCCTCTTCGATGTTAGCACTCTTCGAGAAATATTCGCTGTAACTCTCTAGGGGATGAGGTGAATATTCGTCAAAGACAATCAATCAAAATCTCTTTATTCTTCTTTTTGTACCTTTGAGATTGTGATGATATTGATTCCCTAATGTCGATGATAGTTATGAAACTGCCTGATTTTGGTTTGCTATTTTGATTCTAAAGAACTTCTTGGTTGACCATTTCATGAATCCTGGGTTCGTTTTCAAGATCTTGTCTTTCCCTGAAGATCCGAAGAGAATATCGACATATGTGCTCTAGAATATCTACTTAAGCTTCGAAGAGCATCTAAGCAAGGGAAGTTAATAGCATTAGAAAGAGAGGGAGAGAGATGGTGATACTTTCTGCTATTTTGTTGTTTTTTTCTTCAAAATATGTATGATATTACTGTTTTGTGATGATATGCAGTTGATAATTCATGATATTCAGTGCTTGAGTGATATCTAATTTCATATTATTCGGTGCGATCTTATAAATACACAGCCAGTGGTTGACGCTCTTCAAGCACACTGGAATCTAAGGGAAGAGATACTTCGCCGATGTGTACAGTGATTTCAAGCTTTCCTCATGCGGACTCACTAGTTTCTAAATTATTGGCTCGTATTTCTTCGCTTTACCACTACTACTGCTGTCTGCATTAGTTGTTTTACTGTTTTCATTGTTGACACGTTGGATGTAACTTTAAGCTAGCTCGATTTGGAGAAGATTAGGGTTGATTTTCTTACCAAACTCACCTGCTTCATCACCTTTCAGGAATATCTCCTTGATGCACTCGCCATGTAAGCGCTGACAGAATTGATAGAATTTGTCCATATCGCATTGTAGTAATGTAGAAATTAGTAGCTTCAAGCCCTCTTCTTCTTATTGATCTTGACTAGCATTGATTGAAGCAGCTTAATCAGTTGATTTGAGTTTCCCAGAGATGATTGCAAATACATCATGGATCATATCTACAAGAAATGGGAGACTCACAAGAGAAGGCCTCACAGCATCTTTAATCTACTCCTGCATGAACAAATGTAGTCTCGTGTTCTCGTTCTTGTACTCGTCCTGTGCAAAACCAAAGTAGGAATCTCACCTAATAATCCCTTTCTCTTTTCCTTACAATATTTTTATCAAACGGCCTGAAAATGAACGCATGTATGATTGTTTCAAGTTGTGATGCGAGAATCGATGCTATATGGGAAATCGATCTCACATTCGTGTAGTCCTCAATGACTATGTCTAGTTTCTAAATAGCCTTACGCAGCACGAGCTACTTCTTGATCATAATCGCACAGAAACATAATATTGTCTTGACAAAATCATGAAGAACTTCGATATTGTATGGATCGATGAAATTCGCTCTCTCGAATAATTCCTCGCCTGCAGAACAGAGGACAAATATTAAGGTTAACGAAAGGGAAAAGAGAAAGATATCCATCCTTTTTGATAGCAATTGGCCTTCTCCCTCTTCTGTTTCTTTCTCCTTTACCTTTGGAGTTGAATTTGAAGTTTGGTTTTTTCTCATCGATGAGTTTCCCAATGAAGAAGAACTAAATCAGCCAGAATGTCGTGTTGAGATCTTCATTGAAGGCTTTGAAATAGTGCGTAAGGAGCTAGCTGTTCTTTTGGATTAGTGAAGATGAATGCAGCAGCATTAGCAACCCAATCATGTCATTCCGCTCGCAGCTGGGCGATAATAAATCTCGATCTTCACCGATTTCATCCCAAACTGCGCAGACTTTTTCGAAATCAGAAGTGTTCATGCAGAAATCACCTGTGGTTAAGGCAAAGAAATGTGGAGATTAAGGAAAGCAGAATGATTATCTCTTAAAATACGTATGTATGTATTCAGCGCTTGATGTGACAGCTAACTAAAGAAAGTCTGTGGGTTTGCATCTAAGTCAAAGACAGGCTCCGAAATCGCATCGGATATTGCTTGTAGTTTTCTATTAAACGCAGCGTATTTCGCTAAATCCACTCCGAATTAGTCCTTCAAGAAGATTTCGAATTCTTTGGATGATTCCATCTCAACTTTCATGTCCGCTTCTTTCAAAGCAATTCGCTCCATTGCGAAGTTCACCAACTATGGTTAGGAGGACTATTACTGCTGTTGCATATCCAGTGATTAATGTGATATATTCATCCCACTGAGCTACTCTTCCGTCTAAGAAACCGTTAAGATCTCCGTGCGTTGCTCATAGAAAAACGAATAATACGCTAGTTTTCGCTGAAGCAACTTGTAAACTTCTTCAGTCTTTTATTTTTCTTATTCGCGCATGTGCTTCACGAGCACTGTCGATGTCTAATCTGCTGAGAAGTTATACACAATCTCCCTGGCTTCTCGCAGATTCACACTCGCTTCATAGAACTGATCGCTGCGGAGACAATTCTCAATCGCGAGGATTCTTGCTTGGAATCCTTCGACTTTTTCGAGAGTGCTGTTGATACCTCGCACGTAGATTTAGTTGTGGTAGTATAGTTTCGCATCGAGCTGCTTCTTCTGCAGAAGTTCCTTGGATTTGACAATACTACGACGAGATTAGCTTGTGAGTTAACGCATCGCTTCGTATTGTTGCTGCAAAGGAGATTGAAGAAAAGAAAAAGATTAGAAAGAGAATATTTGTTGTTTTTGGCTTTGTTACCCCATAATAAGTAGGTTTTGTCATAAGTTGATTGAATTGATTATGGTAGTAGTCAATCCCTTCAGTTAATATCTCTTCGCATTTGTTCTCTTGCTCTACGTAACCGTCGAATAATTCCAGGAGCTGCAAAAAGATGAAGAAGGAGGAGGAGGAGAATGTTCCCCCAAAAATATGTTTAGTTCATTCATACATTTTGTATTATTTATTCATATGAAATTCCTTAAAACTTGGGATGATTTCGTCTAAAATAACTTTGTTTGCTGCATTGCATTCTCTCTCTATCTCTTTTTACTTGCTTTTTAGAGTCTTGATCAGTGAGTAACTGCACGAGATACCTAGTAGAATCGAAGGTATCATCTGCGAAATTATTCTTATCGCTCTTCAAGAATTCACCGATTTTCTTATTGAGCTGCTCATTCACCACTACTACTGTACTGCTAGTACTGCTGCTTTAACCCTCACCAACACTGCTACTCATTCAGCTTAATGATCACACCACAGAAAGGCTCTTATTGTTGTCACTCTTCTTACCTCTATGTGGTTCTTATCCTATTGAAAAATTAAATTGCAATGATTTGTGTTGTTTTTCTAATGATTTTCTGAATCTATTTTGTCTTTTCTTAAATGACACTTTTCTTTTTGCTTCTGTGTACATTCGAACACATATGCTTTTCTGTTTCCCTTCATTCCAAGGGGAATAACTTCAATGCTAGTCAGTGAAAAAAATAAATAAGCAACATCTCAGTAAATTGCATATTTCAAATATGTCAAAAATATCCTTGCAACGTTATTGAATATCTACTTGGCATTTCGAAATGTCACTAAAAATCATGAAAAAGTCAATATATTCTTAGCGGATAGTTGCTTTTTATGCATATCAGTTACTTGGTTCGTTTAAAATAAAGGCAGCACTAATTCGATAGCCTTTGAAAATGCGGTTATTGCAAAATGCACATATCAATCTGAGCTAGGAATAGGGAAAAAAGTATTGCAAAGGTAACATTTGAGGTATTTAGTTATTTAGGTGATATGAAGGAGCGATAAGTGACATTAATATTGATGATCTCTTTGATTATCGATGTTCGTTTAAGCTAATTAAATCACAATGTTTTTAAATGTTTTTGCAAGCTTCACACAGATGATAATTGAGGTTAAGATGTTTGGGAAGAAAGTAAGCTCTCGAAAGG
>Ga0302271_10004799_pt1 | contig 10628 bp, 11 predicted proteins | sample III_Bog_N1_1_FD_198767 | JGI IMG/M metagenome (GOLD analysis project Ga0302271, IMG submission 198767) | Peat permafrost microbial communities from Stordalen Mire near Abisko, Sweden - III_Bog_N1_1 | ecosystem: Environmental > Terrestrial > Soil > Wetlands > Peat | place: Sweden: Abisko... | reverse complement strand
AATAAGATTACGGAATAATCTATAAATATACTGATTTTCAATGAATTACCCAAATGTTTTAACTCTTATTTTCTAGCTATTTTTCTTATTATCAAATACTTATTTCATTTTATAACGAACCATTGAAATCTTGTTGATTTTGTTTTGTCTTTTTAGCATACCACTTTTGTCCGTGGAGTGAATTATAACCTCGTTCTTTTATTTTAAGAGTTCTAAAATCGTTGGTCAAAGAGTTAGTTTACTATAAACTGATTGAATATTAATTGATTCCTTTCTGAATTCTTTTTAGTAAAATATGTTTCTAAATATTTACCATCTCTTCTTAATAAACTATCAATTGTCCTCGTATGCTCGTATGGCATCTGTTCTCCATAAATAACACCTAATAAGCTATCTATAGGAAATTACAATAATCTTTGATATTCGGGGTTGAATGTAAATTTTCTAATTATTCTAACTTCTTCTTCGTCAGACCATTCAGGAAGTTTATTCCGTAGAATTTCCTCATCATTTAAAATGATAATTTTATCTTTATTGAAAGATAAATCAATTAATGCTAATGAATTATAGTTGACTTCTTTTAATTGTGCATGAGGAGGCTGATTTTCAACTGCAATCTCATTTCTATCAAAAATAAGTATGAATCCTTTGTGTGAATCTGCGTAATGTGACCACATTTTTAATGAGTTGCAATTATTAGAAAATGATGTTGTACCAAACTCCATTTTAAGAGCATTACTAGTATATTCGCGTAATTGATTAAGAAAAAAATCTTCATCATCTAACATTTTTTGATAATTTATCTGATAAGATATATTATCTAAAAAATCATTTTTATTATACTTGTTAAGTAATAATTCAATCGTTCTTTTATTATGTAACTCTTTATAATTACGAATAATGAAATCTCCTTCAAAAGGATCATTTAGTAAATCAGGAGAACTTAGGTAAAATTCATGATTTATTATAAGTTGCAATGAATAATGGTTAAATGGCAAATACTTATATAAATATAATTCCTTTTCGTTTTCAGTTAAATTCATGTCGATTTAGTGTCTTTTACTTTATGTAAATAAAGCAATATATAAATCATTCAGCATTTGAGTAAAAAGTGTGTAATGTCTTCGTTCTTTAATTTGTCATTTATATTTCATAAGTTATTAATTAGCAATAGAATGAATGTGCTATTGAATTCAATTAATATCATTCGAATTAAATGAGTCATTTTTATATTCTAGCAATGTTAAGTTTAAATTAGTTACTAGATATTTAGTTGGTTGACCACTATAAACTTTGATATTAGTATTACAATAATATAACTTATCTAAGTTTAGTAAGCAGAATTGAAGAATTTTAAATTTATAATGCCTTTTCTCACTACCTTTTAAACTGATTAATTTTGTCTTAAATAACCATTCATACATAACAAATAATTTTGTAATATAAACATAGGGCAAATATAACAATGTAAGAATTGGAAGAAGTAAACATAATTTTATGCTTTCTATAGATAAAAGGAGCTGATATTGAGTGATTGAAATATAAAGAGAATAGACAAAATATAACACATAAATTAATTTATTTATTGTTTTATTCACCTTAAAATATTTTGAATTATTGTTGATTTCTATATGATTGATTTTATTAAAAATATAAAATACTGGGAAAATAATTAGTTCAAACCATAATTGAAATGATGAGAAATTTAGGATATATTCAATTAAAAACATTAAAGAAATAGAATTCTTCATGACTCTCCATAAATCACGATTATATTTAATTTCGTTTGTTTTTAAAGTTAATATGAAGGCTGTGCTTAAAGTCCAAACAATTGTGTCTTTAATCATTGATAAATTATAATATCGAATTTCATATAATAATAAAATTATTATTCCTATGTAAATTATTATTCCGAATACTAAAGGTCTGCAAATCCACAACTTCTTTAAGAAATTTAAAACTGTTTGTCTTTTATATTGATTACTAAAGGTATAAATCAAAAAAATCGAAAACCATATTATAAATGCGATTTCTCTAATTGAAAAATATTTCAGAATGCAATCTATCATTAATACACTTTTTATGTTACGAGTCTAATCATTTATATCTATCATATAGCATTGTTTATAATTAAAACAAACACTATTCGTAATATTCAATTTTTCTTTCTACAATAAATTTAGCTAGCACTCCATTCTGATAAGCTATTTTGCTAATCCAATTATTATTAATGTCATATGTATATTTGAACGAATAATTATAGTTTACTTTATTGTTTTCGCTCCGACTTTCTTTTATTTTATTGTTTTTGTCATCATAGTAATAAGTACCAGTCAGCGAGAATTTAGTTTCAAATTTATAATTATTCCATTCAATTAAATTTCCTTTTTCATCATATTTATAAATGCTTTTTGAAACTAAAACTCCGTTAGAATTATATTCATCTGAATCAATTTTATTTCCATTCCCATCGTATTTAAAAGTATATTTTGTAAACAGATTGCCATCAGCATTGTACCAAGTGTATTCTATATTATCACCTTTATCATCATTTTTGTATATAAACTTTATATATAAAACTCCGTTTGGATTATACCAACTTTCCGATGTTACTTCACCTTTTTCATTATTAACCCTTGTTATTTTTCTTTTTAAACTATCACTTGCATTAAACCAAGAGAGTTCAACTTCATTTCCTTTGTCATCATATTTATAAATATATTTATGATTTAAACTACCTGTTGATTCATACCATTTTTTCTCATCAATATTTCCATTAATATTAAAGGAAATTAAATTATCAAGATCATATGAATTTTCTATCTTTTTTTCTCCTTTTGTTATTTCACCAAATTTGTCAAGTGCTTCGTAAGTTATTTCTGTGATAGTTTTAACTTTAGATTGCAAATTCATTTTTTGATAATCGCTTTTCCCTTTTGCTTCTGATGTAAAAAAAAAGCATAGAAATCCAAGTAATAAAATTGATTTAGCACGCATAATTATTTATTTTAATTTTTATAATGTATTTAGTTGATGATCATTTATTTTTATTGCGTTCCTTCATATTTTGGAATGTCGATAAAAAGTATCACTTTCATGAGGTCTATTATTTCCTATAATTGAGTATAACGACCCAGGCATGTGCAATTGGCAGATTGCGTGAGCGTTCACTGGACTGTACAACAGTGAATTCTGGAAGTAAAGACTGCTTATTGCACGTCGGCTAGCCAATGAACAAGGCATGTGTTTGGTTTTATATATTTGTTATTAAGTCGTTATCCATTCTTATTCATATAAAATTACTAAATTAAACCAATATAATTAATCTATATTAAAAAGTTATATAACAAATAGAGTTTTTTTAATATTCGGAGTGATTAAAGTATTTTCAATTTTGGGTTGCGCTTTCAATTTACTTTCTATTATATGCTGTATTTTTTGTTCCGTTGTTTCTCCTGTTAAAGAAACAACTATGGAAATAATAGCATATACACCACCAATAATACCGAAAGAGAAAATCCACCAAAATGTCTTTACTTGCAAATTTGAAAGTTTCGCATCATCTTCTAATTTTTTTTCTTTTATCCCAGTTAATCTATTATCATTATTTATTTTGGATTGTTGTTTCTCGTATAATGTTGCAAAACCACCTTGTTTTTTAAAGTTTAATGTATTTCGGTTAATTTCAACTTTATCTCCAATGGTGTTATTTTCTGTTATTTTCGCAACGTCAAAATATTTTATAAAATTAAGTAATCTCTTGAACTCAAATTCGTTTTCTTTGAAATTTGTACTTATTATAAGTTTAGCTCTAAATAATTCAGGATTGCCGATAGAATAATTAATATCTAAAATTTTATCAATTATGAAATCTAATTTTTTAATGTCATTTTTATTAATTTCCATGTATTTATTTTTTTTTACTTGCGACTAAAGCTTGTATATGTCTTTTTTAAAATTGATATGTCAAGTTTCCCAAGATTATAAAGCATTTACTTTAATACTTTTCTAAATCTTTGGTAATTGGGCATATAGAGAAATGGAATGATTTCATACTATTGTGTATATTCAATTTATTAAAAGCTGAATTAATTGTTTTTTATTTTTATTTAAAATTCTTCAAAGATAAACAGTATTTCTTAAATAAACTTATATTTTGATGGAATATTTAATTTATCAAAGAACTTACGACCCTATTTATCCTTATTTTTAAAACAATTATTTTAAAAAAATCAATTAGTACTTAATTCAATATAAGTTTAATGATTCATTTAACCTATGTGTATTAGAAATGAAAATTAATTAGCACTTTGCAAATGCAGCTAATTGATTCGAGTGCTCTCACCGGCATTATTCCTATTCAAGTAACAAACCACTGCCTTTAGGCTATTCTGTTAAGACAAAGGATATATACATCCCCCAGCAGCATATAAACATCAAATCCATTAACGGGCAATTATCTAAACAGGTAATCGTCCGTTTTTTTTTGAACATATCCAATCCATATACCCAGCTCAAAACTCAATCCGAATTTGCTCATTTATCTTTCAGATCCTAGCAATTGCGCAATTTTCAATCCTGAATAATTAAATATAGTTAACATATTCAATTAAGCGGCTAAAAATAGGGGCAAAAGACACTTACAAAATACATAGTAGTAGAGGGACTTTATTAAACCCTATAAAATATATTCAACTAAAAAAAATAGAATCCGAAAATTATCTAAATGATAGTCGCCCGTTTTTTTTGAATATAACTAATCCATATACCCAGATCAAACCTCAATCCGTATTTGCTCATTTATCTTTCTGACCTAGCAATAAAGCAATTTTCAGTCTTGTATAATTAAAGATAGTTAATATAATCAATTAAGAGGCTAAAACTATGGGCAAAACAGGCTTTCCTAAACATATAAGTATAAGCAAGTACTAGAATGAATGAAAGAAGTTAAATAAATCTCGGATATGGCCAAAACTGGGGTCAAAACAGGCTTTCCCAAACATATAAGTATAAGCAAGTGCTAGAATGAATAAAAGAAGTTAAATAAATCTCGAATATGGCCAAAACTGGGGTCAAAACAGGCTTTCCCAAACATATAAGTATAAGCAAGTACTAGAATTAATAACTAAAAAAAATTATCATGGAAACGCCAAACTACGTTTATGGGCTGACTGGATTAGCCGAACTATTAAGTATTTCAAAAGATGCAGCATTTAACCTAACCAAAACGGGTAGGATTGACTCTGCAACAATTGTAAGAGGGTCTAAAAAATTAATGTTTGATTCAAGAATGGTTCTACAGCTCTTAACCAAATCGGAATTAATCGAAAAAGAAGGGGGTAAAAAATGAATAATGCAATTTTAAATACTGAGTTCGTCTACGGGTACACGGGACTTTGTGAATTATTGGATTGCAGTAAAGCAACTGCATGGAGACTCCTAAAAACAGGGATCATAAACAGAGCAGTATCACAGGCGGGAAGAAAAATTGTAATTAACAAACAGATGGCCTTAGACTTACTAAGAAGGAAATAACAAAATGAATAATCACATAAAAAAAATGGAAGAACGAATTATAAAAATAGAAACTGAACAAAAGCAGATAAATTATTCGGTATATGTAAGTTATCTGGGCGGATCTTGGAATATATGCAAACGAGCTCATTTGGGATGGGACGATAGTATAGATTGTAGACTTTGGAAGGAAGTTATTTCAAAAGAAAACAGCGACATACCGGCACTACTAGTCTCATTATTAGACGAGATAAAAGCTATTGAGCCAAAAGGGGCTTCTTACATTAGAATCAGCGGACTCAGGAATACCGAACTCTCTGAACCTAACTTACATTTAATCAATAGAATGATAAAAGAATGTGCGCTCAATAGTGGCTTTAAAAACATTTCAATTTGTAGATAATTATGAAACAGATAGAATTTAAAAACTTTGAAAAGTGGGATCTTGAAGATAAAATTTGGCATAATTATGAGAATTACGAGGTTGACGTTTCAAAGCCAATTCAGGAAATTGATTTTTTATTGAAATACGACGACGCTGGACTCCTTCCAAGGGGCGACATAATTGCATTCACCGGAAAAGCAAAGTCCGGCAAGAGTTTTTCAATCAGTATTATCATTGCGGCACTACTGAAAGGCGAATTGAATGGATTTAAGGCCCTCAACCATAATACACGGGTGTTATTGTTAGATACTGAAATGCACCGCTCAAATGTAGCCAAACGAGCTAAATCGACCTTAAAGCTGGCAGGCTTGCAAACCAACGTCTCAAATCCAAATTTCAATGTGTTGTCATTGCGGGAACTGGATTATAAGGCACGTTTTCGGATAATGGAGGATGCAATAGAAAATTACAGTCCGGACATAGTTTGTATAGATGGTGTGTCAGATATGGTTCGGGACTTTAACGATTTAACCGAAAGTAAAGAGGTTGTAAATCGATTGATGCAACTAAGTAGTGTATCTAATTGCGCAATCATTTGCCTACTCCATGAAAACAAAAACGCCCTAGATAAGAACATGAGAGGTCATTTGGGAACTGAGCTAACAAATAAATGCTCTGAGGTTTATTCGGTTCACTTTGATAAAAATTCAAATCAATACAAAGTTGAACAAACGCTTTGCCGCAACAAGCCGATCTCGGATTGGGCATTCTCAATTAACGAGGACGGCATTCCAAAAATTGAAATTGTTGAAACCCCATTGACCAAGGGAGCAATAAACGATACAAGTGAACTGAACGCATTCGAGGATATACTTACAAAATCTGAAAACGTCACCTACTCAAAATTAGTTAATGATTATTCAGAGTTGATGGCAGTTTCTAAACCAACAGCAAAACGGCATATTTCCAAATGGGTAGAACAGGGCATTCTGAAAAAGGATGGCGACTTCTACAAATTCATAAAAGAAAAGGAACTACTATAATTGTAGTGTCGGTGCATTGGTATCATTACCGCCTATATAGATATAGGCGGATGATACTTGATACCAATACAATTGCAAGGTATTATGATACCACACTGATACCACACTGATACCTGATACCTCTAGGCCTCAACTTTCTATTTATCAGGATAATGCCACACATTTATAATCCTCCTGACATGATACCAACATGGCAAAACAAATAATCTGGATAGAGAGGTTGGTATCAAATGTTAATGATACCATCAATTAAAACGTTATAATTCAAATAATCAAATGTTTATGAAAAATGCAAATGTATTAGACAAAAAAGTGAGTTTCTTCAAATCGGTAACCGATACACAGCCGATCACTGAGAATCTAAATAAATTGCTAGCCTCAACCGAATATGTGGACGCAATAAAAAAGGTAAGGGCTTGCACCGATGATGTAAATAGAAATCGATTAAAGGCAAAACTCCCAGCGTTCACAGTGTCAGGGATTTTTGATGGGAATTCAGATAGTTCTATTATTGAACATTCAGGATTGATTGCGATTGACTTCGACCAAAAAGATAATGCAGACATTAAGGGATTCGACAAACTAAAGGAGTTAATTTCAACAGTGCCTTATGTGGCCTATTGCGCTCATTCTGTTAGCGGTAAGGGATACTTTTGTATCATTCCAATAGCTTATAATAAGTTACACCGTGCTCACTTTACGAGCATTGTACGGGCATTCTCCCGTTGTGGTTTGACAGTTGACAAGTCAGGGATAAATGAAGGCAGAAAACGATTTGTATCTTTTGATAATGAACCTTACATAAATGTCAATGCAATACCTTACGCCCATTATATAGAAACAGACTGCAAACGAGTCACAAGCCAAAGAACCACAAATGAAGATGACTTAAAAACGGTTGCCAATCTGTCAGAATTAGCAGAGGAGCGAAACGTAGACATTACAGGGAACTATGAACAGTGGTTTTCTATTGCGTGCGCCCTTGCCAGTGAATTTGAGGAGGAAGGCAGAGAAGTATTCCGCCAGTTCAGCAGTCCAGCTGAATCCTATGACCCTGATAAATGCGACGCAAAGTATGACGACGCCCTCAGTGCTGTTACAGATGAAGGTAAGCTTCACCCAAGTGTTGCAACAGTATTAATGCACTGTAAAGATGCAGGATTAACCGCTGTACTTGACTTCGATGTCCTCAGGTGAGAGCCTCAAAGAGGGGGGGCGGGTCTTTTTGAAAAGCATTTTACATGGCCAAACCCACTCCCTCCTTTAAATACACGCATAGGATGTTTTTGGGCGTGGGGGGTTATTCATCTATATATAATAATATGATATAGACACCATCTATATTTAAAAAAAGCAAAAAATAAAAATCTATCGTTGGGGGTAATTCAAAACAAAAAAAATAATATGGAAAACAAAAAGACTTTATCGGGTTATGCAATTGTTTTTTGCTCTAGGTCAAAGATTTACAGGGATAAGAATATCCCCTGTTGGGAAGTTGTCGAAAGGGGCGCAATAACGCAAAACACGCTTAATCAATTGGATATAAAATATTTAATTGAAGGTAATACTAACAAGTTACTGGCTCGATCCGTTCGTGGCGTTGGCAGTCTAAAATTAAGTATTGACAGCATAGGACTTCGATTTGTGTTTGATGTTCCAAATACAGAGGCCGGAATTTACGCCTATGAACTTGTACAGCGTGGTGATATTAGCGGAATGAGTGCTAAATTCTCAGCAAAATATAGGACTGTGAAAGATGGTACTTTTGAAGTAAGATATATCAATAAAATTGACAAAATAGCTAGTGTTTCGCTTACATCTGACCCAGATTTTACAAAAACCAGTGTAAAAGTAGAAAGCTATTCAGACAGCATAAAAGCACTCAGGGAAAAAATATAAAAGAACTAACAAATTAATTAATTAAAAAAAGAAATCATGAAACAAGAAAATGAAAAAGTAGTAAATTTAGAAGAAGCACAAATTTTGGAAAGTAGATTAAAAGGAGCTTTCAACATTAATCATAAGCTAATCGACAGCTTAAATGAAAAGAAGTTTCCTTTACATTGGGATTTGTTATTGACAATGCTAGTGCAAACCCGCAAAAGAATTGAAGCTATTGGCTGTGAAGTACAATGGGCATACAGTAATAGGCTGGCGGAAGCCACTTTAAGTCCTGACCCTATACAGAAAACCAGAAACACTTATTCTAAAATGATTCCATTTTACAACTTAAATAATTTTATGCCATTCCCTGAAAATTGTCTAGACATTGCCATTGATGGATCTTTTGATCTTAACGAGGTTAAATTGAAAGAATACACCCTGAATCAAAACACCTATGTAATACCTGTAGATGTTCAAAAGGCAATTGACGCTTACAGTGTCGTCTTTGAAAAATCAGACATTTCCCCGTTACTTATTTCAAAATGTGTATATCCGGATAATGGAAAATTTAGGATTAACAAAATGACACTTTTGAGGGCGTTGGGATGTAAACCCGTCGGAGAACAAAAGAAAATAGCATAAATAAAAAGCCGTTCACACTTGAAAGAGAATGAACGGCTTTTTTGTTTTATTTAGTTAGTGGATGGTCTATGATATGAACCTCTTTAGCTATTAGATAATCTTAGTTTTGATAATAGAACTAATACTTATCCATCTAAATATTAGATGTTATTTAATTAATGTTCTCAGCAAAAAGTTTATTAAACTTATTTGCACCGTCTTTTTTGCTTTTGTCTACAATTGCAATGTAGGGCTTCATTGCGCTCATGCTGGAGTGTCCTGTCCATTTCATTACAGTTAGAGGGTCAATTCCCAAGGCTAGAGAAGTAACCACAAACGTTCGTCTTCCTGCATGGTCTGAAAGCCACTCATATTTTGGCTTTGTTTCCTCTATTCTTTCCGCTCCTACAAAGTAGACATCTGTATAAGGGGCATTTATTCCCGCCTCTTTGCACAAATCCTTAATGAATTTATTCGTTTTTTGGTTGCTGATCACTGGTAATGCTAAATCACTTTTAAAGGGCGTATTTTCATATTTCTTTAGGATTGCACGACTGAACTCATTTAAATTAATGCTAAGAGGGTCGCTTGTCTTCTGAGTTACAACATGCAAAGCATCCCCATGTATATCCGATTTTTTGAGCTTAACAACATCGGAGTACCTTAAACCTGTGAAACACTGAAAAAGAAATACATCTTTAACACGGTTCAGTGATTCAAGTTTTGATGTGTGATTCCAAAGTATCATAACCTCATCCCATTCCAAATAAATAATATCCTTTGATGTATTTGTACCTTTTAGGCTGTAATCCCATGCTGAGTGCACGTTTCCCTTGTAATAGCCATTATTATAAGCCCAGCGCAAAAACCACTTGAGAAAAGCACAATTCTTTTTTATGGTGCTATTTCTATAAACGTTAACCTCAGTTTCTTTAATTTTCACTTTGCCCGTTTTGTCTTTTTCCTCTACTTGAACTTTTTTAGTCTTGGTTTTGTAGTATTTAATCAAACCTTCAGCATTATCTATATTAAAATCCAAAGTTATTTTTGGGTCACACTCTAACAAGTGATTTTTTAGAGCATTAAATTTGTTGTAAACGGATTTACTCCAGTCTTTTTTTTGTCTGCCATTTTCTAAAAATAAATCAAACACATCAAAAAATGAAATCTGTTTTTCAGTA
>Ga0302271_10004798_pt1 | contig 10629 bp, 12 predicted proteins | sample III_Bog_N1_1_FD_198767 | JGI IMG/M metagenome (GOLD analysis project Ga0302271, IMG submission 198767) | Peat permafrost microbial communities from Stordalen Mire near Abisko, Sweden - III_Bog_N1_1 | ecosystem: Environmental > Terrestrial > Soil > Wetlands > Peat | place: Sweden: Abisko... | reverse complement strand
TGTTCCTCCTCTTATCGCTTCACCCATGCCGGTCATACGAATCATTTCCCCGCTATTTATACCTGCTGGAATATTTATATTTATCTCTTCTTCTTGTTTTCTAACTCCAGACCCACCACAATCTGTACATTTAGAGGTAGGAACTTTTCCACTTCCAAAACAATTATCACAAGTTTTTACAGTAGAAAAATTACCTAGAATAGAGCGTTTAATTTCACGCACTTGACCATTTCCATTACAAACTTTACATGTATCCATTTTAGTACCTGGTTTTGCTCCAGTTCCTTTACATGTATTACAATTTGATTGTTTACTTAAAGTAATTTTACGTTTCAAACCAAAAATAGAATCCTCAAAAGATAAATCTATTTCAGTTTGAATATCTCGTCCACGACGAGCATTTTGTTTTCTTCCTCCACCTCCAAAAAAATCACCAAAGATATCTCCTAGATCTCCCATATCAAATTCCATTCCACCATTTTGTCCAGAAAAATCAAAGCCACCAAAGCCTTGACCTTGTTGTCCACCATATCCTTGACTACCAAAGCCTTGTGACGCATCAGCAGAACCAAATTGATCATAAGAAGAACGCTTTTTGTCATCAGAAAGAACTTGATAAGCCTCATTTATTTCTTTAAATTTTTTATCATCTCCTTTGTTTTTATCAGGATGATATTTATGTGCCATCTTATGATAAGCTTTTTTGAGCTCTTCTTTAGATACATTTTTATCTACTCCTAATGTTTTATAATGGTCTTTGGGCATAATTATTTTATTATACAGATATAAAAGTTAGCTGCAAGAAACAAAATAAAAATAGCATTTCCTAATAATCTAAGCCGAGCTATTTCCTTTAGAATAAAGCTGTAGTTAGAAGATCCAAGGATCTGAGGAAATGCTATTTTTATGAAGTTTTATTTTATTTATTTTCGTTTACTTCTGCTTCTTTTATTTCAGGTTCTTGTTCTTCTGGAATTGGATTTTCTCCTTCTTTTGGAGCATCAGCTCCCTTACTCATAGCTTCACCAATTTTAGACATTTCATCTGAAAGTTCTGTTGTAGCTTTTTTAATAGCTTCAATATCACTACCTTCTTTTGTTGTTTTTAGAGCAGTAATTTTTGCTTCTATTTCTCCTTTAATTTCAGGAGTTACTTTATCACCGTAATCTTTAATTGATTTTTCAGCAGTAAAAATAATCATTTCCGCTGTATTTTTTGTATCAACAAGTTCTTTCTTTTTGGCATCTTCTTCGGCATGAACTTCAGCATCTTGTTGCATTTTCTTTATATCTGCATCTGTAAGTCCAGAAGATGCTTCTATTCTAATTGATTGTTCTTTTCCAGAAGCTTTATCTTTTGCTTTAACATTCAAAATACCATTAGCATCAACATCAAAGGTCACTTCAACTTGAGGAATACCTCTTGGTGCTGGTGGAATACCTTCTAATACAAATCTTCCAAGAGATTTATTATCAGATGCCATTGGGCGCTCACCTTGAGTAATATGAATTTCTACACTTGTTTGATTATCAGCTGCAGTTGAAAATACTTGTGATTTTGAAGATGGAATAGTTGTATTTCTTTCAACAAGTTTTGTTGCAACTCCACCTAATGTTTCTATTCCAAGAGATAATGGAATAACATCAAGAAGTAAAACATCTTTTACGTCACCTTGTAGAACTCCAGCTTGAACAGCAGCACCAAGTGCAACAACTTCATCTGGGTTAATAGAACGATTTGGTTCCTTTCCGTTAAATAATTTTTTAACTTCTTCAATAATTTTTGGCATTCTTGTTTGACCACCAACCATTATGATTTCATTGATTTCACCAATTTTAAATGGTGAAGCTTCCATCGCGCGTTTTGTTATTTCTATTGAACGAGTAATATATTCTTCTGCAATAGATTCAAGGGTTGCACGAGTCATTTTTTCTACCAAGTGTTCAGGGCCATTTGCTCCTGAAGTTATGAATGGAATATTTATTTCAGTTTCTGGAGTTGTAGATAACTCAATTTTTGCTTTTTCTGCGGCTTCATCTAGACGTTGAAGTGCAAGTGGATCCTTTGAAATATCAATACCTGTTTTTGTTTTAAATCCATCAGCAAGCCATTTGATTATTTTTTGATCAATATCGCGACCCCCCATATGAGAGTCTCCATCAGTAGATTTAACTTCAATTACATCATCAGAAACTTCAAGAACGGAAACATCAAATGTACCACCACCAAAGTCGTAAACTACAATCTTTTCATTCTTCTTTGTATTGAATCCATAAGCAAGAGCTGCAGCTGTTGGCTCATTTATAATACGCATAACAGTTAAACCAGCAATTGCACCAGCATCTTTTGTAGCTTTTCTTTGTGCATCATTAAAATATGCAGGCACTGTAATAATCGCTTCAGTAATTTTTTCACCAAGTTTTGCTTCAACATCTGTTTTGATTTTTGATAATATCATTGCAGATATTTCTTCTGGACGTTTCATTTCATTACCAATACCAACTTCTACACCGCCATCTGTACCCTTTTCTATTTTAAAAGGTGCAGTTGTTTTTGTTTTTTGTATTTCAGGATCGACAAAATTGTGACCCATAAAACGTTTTATTCCATAAATTGTATTTTGTGGATTAGTAACCGCTTGACGTTTTGCAAGAAGACCAACTAAACGATCTCCATTTTTTGCAATAGCAACAATGGAAGGTGTTGTTCTTGAACCTTCTATATTTTCAATAATTTTTGGTTGACCACCTTCAATGATAGCAACTGCACTGTTCGTTGTACCTAAATCTATACCTATTATTTTTGACATATAATTTAAAGTTAAATTAAAATACCACTCTCTTTTTTAGAAAACAATATATTAATTTACCTAATTTAATTAATAATATTTGATAAATAAATTTTTTTAATATCCTAAATACTTTGGCTATTATATACTAATCATCAATTGTTGACAAGTATTTCGTGGTCACTAAATACTTGTATAATATACAAAAAGATAGTATAATAAAAATCATGATAAAAAAGCCTTCAATACAAAGGGTTATATTGAAAACTCTTTCAAATAAGGGAGTCACACCTCTTGAATATATAAAAAAAAATATTAAAGGGGCCTCTGATTTTGAAAATAAGGATGATAATAAGACCTCTTATGCAATATCTCGTTCCGTTAAGAATCTCCTTTCAGATGGACTTATAGAAGCTTTTAGCTCTGATCATAATCAATATTTACGTCTAACAAAAGAAGGTAAACAAAAACTCAATAATATAGCAATTGAATGTGAATCAAGCCTCGTTTCAACTTCTTGGGATGGATATTGGAGAATAATACTTTTAGATATTCCAGAAGAAAGAAAAAATGAACGTGAAGCACTTCGTTACTTACTTAAAAAAGCAGGGTTTGTTTGTGTAAAAAATTCAGTATGGATATCTATGTATCCATATGAGCATCTATTTACAAATATTAAAAAAGATTTGAATCTTACTACAGAAATGATGATTTTAGTAACAGATAAGATTGATAAAGAAACAGAAAAAGAATTTTTTACTTTATGTGTAGAACATAAAAAATAGTGTAGCTTCTTTTGAAACTACACTATTTTTATTTATTTTTTGTATTCATAAACACTCACTCTTGCAGGACGGATAACTTTATCACCTATTTTGTATCCAGATTGGGTAATAGTAGCCACTGTATGATCCTTTTTAATATCATCTGTTTCAATAGTTTCTATGGCTTCGTGTAAATTATGATCAAAAGCAACTCCAATTTGATCAATTTTTGAAACCCCATATGATTCTATTGCCCCAATAAATTGTTTTCTAATATATTCAACACCATTTCTCCAATTTTCATCTACCTTTCCCCATGCTTCTTTATTAGCAAGTGCCATATCAAAACTATCTAATGCTGGAAGTAAATCTTCAATTAAACCAGTAGTTACAAAGTTTCTAAGTTCTTTTAATTTTATTTCTTCATTTTTTTGAAGGTTTATATAATCAGCCTTAGATCTTTGCCATCCTGTTAAATATTCTTCTTTTTCTTTACGACAAATTTTTAAATCTTCACGAATTTTTTTAACAACATCTTTTGTTTGTAGTACCTCTCCATCTTCTGTACTGTCTACAAATTCTAAATCCTGGAAGTTGTCATCATTAAGAACATCATTTAATGATTTTTCTAATGATTCATTATTTTCTTTTTTTATTTCTTCATCATTCATATGCTTATATTATACAAAAGACCCAAACTTTTACAAGCAAGGGTCTTTTGTATAAAGTAATTAAAATTTTTAACGCTTACTCCATTGTGGAGATTTACGAGCTTTCTTAAGTCCGAACTTCTTACGTTCAACCTTACGAGGATCACGTTTAAGCATTTTAGCTTTCTTAAGATTTCCACGTAATTCTATATCAAATAATACTAGTGCTCGGGCTATACCATGACGTACAGATTCAGCTTGTGCATGAATACCACCACCTTTTGTTGTAATAACAACTTCAAATTTCTCAGCTGGGTTTGATGTCTCAAAAGCAGAAGTAACTATCTTTTTTAATTCTGGTGTTGGGAAATAAACTGCTAATTCTTTTCCATTAATTATGTATGAATTCTTTGCTGCTTTGTATAGACGTACGATTGCAGTTGCAGTCTTACGGCGACCAATAGCTCGGAAATATTCTTTTGTTGATGCTTTCTTTTCCATATATTATTCAGTTATTGTTAAATGCTTCATCATAAGTGGTCTAAGTTTATTGGCTGGTAACATTCCTGTTACAGCTAATTCATAAAGACTTGCCCATCCTTTCTTTTCAATGATAGCCTTATTTGTTGAAGTTCTAAAACCACCTGGTTGTCCAGAATAACGCTCATGTAAAGTATCATTCATGCGACGTTCAGTCATTTTAGTTTTAGAAGCATTTGTTATAGTTACGCGAACATCTGAAAGTTTATTTGCAGCGTAATCAGGAGTTGTTTTACCCATTAATAACTTAGCGGCTTCAGAAGCAACATGGCCTAATACTCTACCTGTGGCATCAATTGTATGTGTTGTTGTCATATTATATAAATTCAATTACTGCCATCTTACTTGCATCACCTGCACGTCTTGGCAACTTTGTAATACGTGTATAACCTCCAGTACGACCTTTGTACTTTGGAGCTATTGTGTCAATTAATTTACTTGCTTCTGCTGTTAAATTGTATAAACGGGAAATAACTAAACGTCTTGATGCAAGAGTACCAACATTAGCCTTTGTAATCATTTTTTCAATCATTGGGCGAACTTCTTTTGCTTTTGCTTCAGTTGTTTCCATGCGTTCATGCGCAATAAGTGACAACATAAGACCCTTCATGAGTGCATGACGTTGATTTTTATTTCTACCAAATTTTCTTACGTTATTGTGATGTCGCATATATGATTACTATTACTAATTACTAATTATTTAAGTGTTATACCGTATTCTCCAAGAATTTTCTTTATTTCTTGAAGTCCCTTGTCTCCTATTCCTTCTATTTCAAGCAAATCTTCTTTTCTTTTTCGAGCAACTCCACCGATTGTACGAATATTTGCTCCTGTTAATGCATTTAATGTCCTTGTTGATAGATCTAATGTATCAATACGAGTCTTTAGTATATCAGTAAATTCATTATTGTCACTCTTTTTTGCATCTTCTTCACCTTTTCTTAATTCTTCTTTTGCTGGTTCGTTTGATATTAGTTTTGAAGATATAGTAAAACCGACAATTGCTTGTAATTGTTCTACCATAATAGTGATAGCTTGTTCAAGTGCTTCACGTGGAGTTAGTGTACCATCTGTATCAATAGTCATACGTAGACGATTATGGTTTGTTTTATCTCCAACGCGCATATTTTCTACTTCATAAGCAACACGGCGAATAGGAGTAAATATAGCATCAACTGCAATCATTCCGACTTCAGTTTTTGTTTTTTGATGTACGTCTTTTGAAACGAAACCAAGACCTTTTTGAACAGTCATTTCAATAGAAAGAGTATTATGTCCTGTTACTTCTGCAATATATAGATCTTTGTTTAAAACTTCAACTTGGCCAGAAACTTCAATATCAGAAGCCATAACTGTTTTAGGTCCTTTAACTGAAATTTTTACAGTTTGTGGTTCGTCTGTAAGTAAATGGAAACGAACTTGCTTTAAATGAAGCAAGATTGTAATTACATCTTCTTTTACGCCATCAATAACTGAAAATTCATGGTCAACGCCATCTATCTTTAGTGATGTTATAGCAGCACCTGCTAGAGAAGATAATATTATACGACGAAGAGAATTACCTAGAGTATGTCCATACCCAGGGTAAAGACCGTCTATTTCATAAACACCTTTAGTGCCTACTTCTGAAACGATTGATAATTTTGATGGTAAAATGATATTTAAATCAGACATATGATATTGGAAAGCAAAAAGCTCTCATACATTATTTATTAAAATTAACCATACTCTATCGACTATAAAATTCAAGAACAGTGTTAAGGTCAAGATAACCTTCAGTGTTTTTTGGTTTACTTTGTACAGTTCCAGTAAGAGTTTCGGCGTTAAATGTTAACCAATTAGGACAAGTATACTCTTTCATCTTTTTAACCATATCTGCAAAAAGAGGACTCTTCTTACTTCCTTCACGTACAGCAATTATGTCTCCAACTTTTACACGAGCTGATGCTACGTTTGTTTTCTTTCCATTCAAAGTTATATGACCATGAGAAACCATTTGACGTGAAAGACGACGTGTGTGAGCAAGCCCAAGGCGGTAAGTTACGTTATCAAGACGAGTTTCAAGACATTCAAATAAGTGATCTGTAGCTGGAGTACCTTTTGTAGCAACAGATTCATTTATGTAATTTGAAAGCTGTTTTTCACTTATACTATACATAAAACGAACTTTTTGTTTTTCAATAAATTGTAAAGCATATCCTGAAAGAGCTTTAGGGCGCTTATTTTTCATGTTTTTAGCATGACGAGCTTCAGACGCAACAAATTTAGCTGTTTGACATTTTTCAAACACGCCTGGGCCTAAACGTCTACAAATTTTATATTTTTGAACTGTTTTCATATGATTTTATTTTTATACTCTACGTGGTTTTTTAGGTTTTGGTCCATTATGAGGAACTGGAGTTACATCGCGTACACCTGAAATTTCTATATCATAAGCCATAAATGCACGGATAGTAGGTTCGCGACCGCTACCTACCCCTTTAACTTTAACATCAACTTCTTTAATTCCAAGGTTTTTAGCCTTTTCGCCTATAGTTGCACCAGCTTTAGAAGCAGCAAATGGTGTACCCTTTTTTGCACCTTTGAATCCAAGTGATCCAGCTGAAGTCCAGAATAATGTATTACCTTCTTTATCAGAAAGAATTACTTTTGTATTGTTAAATGTAGCTTCAACGTGTAAAGTACCAGAAATAATTTTTTTCTTTGGAACTTTTGCACCTTGTTTAGGAGCAACATCTAACACCTTTTCAGGTGCTGCAGAGTTAGCTTCTTCTTTTTTGGTTATAATTTTTATCTTTCCCATTTTTTTGATGTAGTATTAAAATATTTAACTTAACTTTTCTAAATCGCAATCATTCATTTCAGGTCCTAAGTTTTTTCAGCCTTTCTTCTTCCACTACCCATAGTCTTACGAACGTTACCACGAACTGTACGAGAATTTGTTTTAGTTCTTTGTCCATTAACTGGTAAGCGACGCATATGACGGACACCTCTGTAAGCTTTAATATCTTTTAATCTTTTAATATTTGAAGCAATTTCACGTTTTAGAACTCCTTCAATTGACATAGTTTCAATAACTTTACGAATTGCATTTTCTTGATCAACTGTAAGAGCATCGGCTTTTATTGTTGGGTCGATATCTACTTCTTTAAGAATCATACGAGCGCGAGAAACGCCTATACCAAAAAGTGCTGTAAGGCCAATATCAAGATGTTTATTATTTGGAATTGTTATACCTAGTATTCTCATAAATTATTGTTTTTGTTTGTGTTTAGGATTTGAACAAATGACGCGAAGATGACCTTCTCGTTTTACCATTTTACATTTTGTACAAATTTTTTTTACTGCTGATTTAATCTTCATACATTATTAATGCGAAATAAAAATATAGGGCTTATGTACCCTGTATTTTTAACTTAGCACTGTTGAACCATAATACACTATTAAATAATAAAAAGCAAGTTAATTTCTCTTAATGATCCTTCCCTTGCCTCCATAAGGATCTAAAAGCACTTCTACCTTATCTCCGACCAAGACTTTTATTCTATGCATGCGCATTTTACCAGCAAGATACGAAATGATAAGTTTTGAACTATCACCTATATCTACTCGAAAAAGCGTATTGGGAAGAGCTTCTACTACTGTACCTATGACGGTTTGATTATCTTTTTTATCCATTTTTATAGTTTATATTTTAACAAATAAAACGTTTATAGTCAAATTTAAAGATGACTAATCTATTTATTTTAACTTTTTTATTTAAATTTAATGTATTAATTATATTATTTAATTGTAATATTTATTTTAGATGTATCCTCAGGGAGATATGATTGCCATGGTGGAAAAATACTAGTACTAGCTGTTATTATTGCGGGGTCTTGTTTAAAGATTGATTGAATATTTATTTTTGATATACCTATTAAATTATTTTTAAGAAAATTGATGTCTGGATTCCAAATAGATTCAAGGTTTCCACTTAATGAAAAAGAAACAGTTTGAATATCTTTATCTATTATTTTATTTTCATCAATAAAATTAAAAGATAGTTTTGAAAGATCTGGAGTTTCTATTTCTTTTAATTCTTTTTCTGAGATATTTGGTAATAGATTTTTAATAACAGCAAGAGATAAATCACTTTCTTTTAAAATAACAGCTGATAATATTCCGGAAATTTTAATATCTACTTTTGGATCATCAGATAAAATATTATTATTTATTTCATATGAGTATTTAGATGCATTAGGATATAAAATATAACCTGGTGGAACTAATGCTTCGGCTTTTTTAATTAAATTGTTTTTAAATGAAGAATTTGCAAATGTATCAAGATCTATTTTATCTTGATCTCCTATCATATAAACTATACCTTGAGCACCACCAGTTGTTGGAGTTACAGATTTACCGTATATCTTTTTTGATTTTATTGTTCCCTTAAAAGAAGAAATAGCAAAATCGGAAGCTTCTATATTATATACTGAGCCTGAAAGAAATGCGGTAATTCCAACTTTTATAGAACCTGGTATTATTTTTGTACTATCTTTTTTAAAACCAGGAATGGATACAGCTTTATCTGTTAAGTATGTTTTTCCGCTATTATCCAATATATAAGTGTGTATTGGTAGATTTTGAGCCTTTGTACTGTATTCATTATATAAAGTAATCTCGCCCTTAGATTTTATTGATACATCTTGTGTTTGAGTAAGAATTATACTTCTAGATTCTTCTGCTGGAACAATCATTAATTCAAAATGTATTGGCATATCAAAATCTTTTGAAGCAGTAAATTGTCTATTTTCAAGAGTAAATATCTGATGTTTATTAACTATCTCAATATTTGCATTCAAGAACTTATTAGAAATAATATATAAAGAGACAATTAGTATAATTACAAAAAATAAAATAAGTAAAGATTTATTAGGGCCCTTATAACTTAATCTTATTTGAGGTGTACTATGTAATCTCTTTTTAGGTTCTTTTTTATATAAAAAATAATCATCAACAATTTTTTCATCTATAAAATTTTCTTTATGTTCAATTTTAATGTTAGGTTTATAAACCTCCTTATTAGGAATATTGATTATTTTACTTTTTTTAATTTTTATATCCTCAAGGATTTTCTTTGCCATGTTAAATATTTTTTTTCCTCATTACTGAAATTGCTTCTATCATTAAGAATGGATCACAACTACTATTTTTAATATTGCACATATTTAAGAAATGTGAACCTTCTAAAGCTAGGACATTAAACCTATTTTCTAACCTAGATGGATTATATTGATCTTTTTGTATTAATTGTGTTAACCATTTTTTTATATTATTATCGGCTGTTAAAAATACAACCTTTGGAATAATTATACCTTCTGGTAAATTTTCAAAACATTTTGTGAAATTACTACCCCATATATATTCTAATGATTTAAAAATAGGATCCACTTTATATTTAATAGAAGCAGAAAGATTATCTGTAGTATATAGATTAAAAAGCTCTTCTGAGTCACGAAGTTCTATATTTTTATTTTTACTTATATATCTGTATAAAGTTTTTTTACCTTGAGGAAATGATACTGAATATTTTAATATTCCATCTTGTATAATAGATACATCAGTTGTTTCGCCGCTCACATCGACTAATACATGAGAATCTTGGTTTATATATTTATCTCTAAGAGCAATATATGAACTGGAAATAAAAGATGAAAAATGAACTGGAATATGATGAAAATTATTTAAAATATTTCCTTCAATTTTATCTATAAAAATCTTAGAAGATAGTGATATTAAAATACTTAATTCTACAGATTTACATTTTTTATCAAGTGGTTCGTTTGTTGGAATTCCATCTAAAGAGACTCCCATAATAATATTTTCTATTATTTGAGGAGCATCT
>Ga0302271_10004796_pt1 | contig 10629 bp, 5 predicted proteins | sample III_Bog_N1_1_FD_198767 | JGI IMG/M metagenome (GOLD analysis project Ga0302271, IMG submission 198767) | Peat permafrost microbial communities from Stordalen Mire near Abisko, Sweden - III_Bog_N1_1 | ecosystem: Environmental > Terrestrial > Soil > Wetlands > Peat | place: Sweden: Abisko... | reverse complement strand
GAAGTTGTGATCCCTGAAAAACTGCCAGAAACAATCGCAGTCACTCCCGAAGTTGTGATCCCTGAAAAACTCCCAGAAACAATCGCAGTCACTCCCGAAGTTGTGATCCCTGAAAACCTGCCAGAAACAATAGCAGTCACTCCCGAAGTTGTGATCCCTGAAAATCAGCCTGAAACCATTGCTGTTTCTCCAGAAGAAATCCCCGAAACTGTGATACCTGATTAGTTGCCTGAAATAATTGCAATAAGTCCAGAAGGAATCCCTGAAGTTGTGATCCCTGAAAAACTTCCTGAACCTATTCCCAACATTCCTGAAACCATACCTGAACATGCCATTATTCCTCCTAACTTAGTACCGACCCCTTTACCTGAACTAATTCCTTCTGAAGTATCTCTCACTCCAGAAATAATCCTTCCCATTTCCGCACCCAAGAAGAATAGAGCAAAGCGTCTCCTCCGAAAAGTGAAGGTTTTATCCCGACCTGCCATTGGACACAGCAATGAAGAGGAATATGATGATGAATAGTGATTATTATTATTTCATATTATAAACGTGCATAAAAAAATAAAAAAATGTTTCATTAAAAATTGCTAAAATCTAATAAAACTATTTTTAACAGTAAAAAGAATAAAATATTATTTATTTTTTAAGCTTTGCGATTAGTTTCTACCTTGTTGTGTTTAATCCCCTTTGAAACCAAACTTAAAAATCAGTTTTTTGAAAAAAAGTTAGTTATTTTTTTATTCACAGGCTCGAGCATAATTTTCTTTGAGGAAATTCAATACAATGAAAAAAAAAGAGATAACTTCTCTATTTTTCATTCGCTTTTTCCCAAACAATATTATTGATTATTCAAAAAGTTCAAAAAAGCTGATCAACTTTAAACCCAAATGGATTACAAAGATAAAAACGAAATAATTCTTAGCGAAGAGTAAATAGCTAATTACAGAGAAGGATTCTCTCTTTTCGATAAAGAATCCAAGGGTTTCGTTAAAACTTCAGAACTTGGCTTTCTCATCCGATCCCTCAATCTCAACCCTACAAACGCAGAAATTAATGATTATATTCAAGAAGTTGATAGCGAAGGTAAAGGAAAAATAGATTTTCCTGAATTTTTAGCTCTTATGGCGAGAAAGACAAAAGATGTTGATCCAGAGGAAGAATTGACAGAGGCGTTTTAGGTTTTTGATAAGGATTTCACAGGACTCATAGAATCAAAAACTCTTCGTCAAATAGTCAAAAGCTTAGGTGAATAGTTTAACGAAGAAGAAACTGACATTATGATAAAAGAAGCAGATCCAGGCAATACAGGATATGTCCGATACTCTGATTTTATTAGGTTAATAACGACTTCATATATTAGTTGAAAAAACTATCTTTTCACTAGGAGTAGCTAGAATTTCAGAATTTTGATGACAAAAGCAAAGTATTTTTTCATTTCTTAATATTTTTAATCAGTGCAGATTCACTCAGCAATTTCAAACAAATGTAGAAATGAATCAAAAACAGAATGGACTTGATTTGTTTTATTGATATTTTTTTTGCATTTTACTTGTAAGTTATGATAATCTAGAAATATTGAGTTTTTATTCTTCAAAAAAATGCAAAAAAGATCAAGAAGATTAATTCAAAAAGTGTATCAGCATATCCTACAAATATTGTGTCAATTTATTATGCCAACATTTTATTTTGAAATCTTCAAGGAATAAGAAAGCTTAGCTTGAAGTCATGACAATCAAGCAAATCAATGAAAATAATTTCTGCTTTTTGTCAGCTAAGCAGTATTATTTGATCAATTAAAGAATTTTCAAATTTAAATCCTTTTGGTGTACAAGATTCAACTAGCAAAGCTAATTAATAATTTGTAATATCCCTCCTCTTCTTAAACAAATTATCAAGAAATCAAACAAATCTTCTAACTAGGGCTTAAACACATTCGACCCTTTCTTACTTTCTCTTTTCTACTTCTCATGAAGAAACAAGTTTTAAATGGCTCATTCAGCTCAAGCTTTATCCAAAATAGTGTCTCTAGCTCATCTTTTAATGTGCCACAAAAAAGTTCAGTTACTACTAAAACAGCTGGATCTGCTATCCTCAATAATGCTAGCAAAAACAACGATAACTCTGTGATAACTGAGGGAGTCGTCAAAAAGAAATCTGCATTAAAGAGAGTAGATCGTTCATTCGAGGGATTCAAGGGAGGATCTTCAAGTTTAAACAGTAGTTTCATCTCAAACAGCTCATGCTCGTCTGAACCATATATGAGAAGTATCAACATAGCTAGACTCAATAAAGCAAACGATAATTTTGATGAGCACACAACAGCAGACACACAATCTAAAGATCTCGTATGGACTTACGAATAAACCTGGTAAAAGAATGAATCTCGAGGAGGAAGACTTGCTCTCAGTGTTGACAACAATAAAAAATCATCCTTACTGACTACCCTAACATAATTGGAATTAGCTTAAAAGAAAAGAGAACCTCGCATGAAGAGATCTGAAATGACTGAAACACAAAAGCAATTAGCAGCAGCGAGAAAGAAGAATGTTCAATTAATGAATCATCTGCGAAATATCGAAGATCAAATTGAAGTTAAATTCTCCAGTGTCAAAAAATTAGCTGCTATCAATTCCGAATATGAATCACTGTTCACGTAAGCTCGAGAAGTCTACATGGAGAGAGTTCTACTCAAGAATAATTTCTCAAGAGAATGTGAATCGTTTTTAGAAGAACTAAAGGATACATCGATTTCACATTAGATAAGCATAATCAGGGGTAATACAGAATCATATCAAGATGAACAGAGAAATCTAGAGAAATAAGTTGTGCTACAAGTAGATCAGGTAGATTATTAAATTTCCACACATGAAACAAAAATGAGGAATTATATTTTTACTTTTTTCTTAAAACTCCTTTGGGTAAAATAAAAATATTTTTGAAAAATAGGAGGAAAAATTAAAAAAAGAGACGATTTAACTGCAAGATCAGCTGCAGTCAATTCGATAAGAAGTCGAGAAACTCTCCTTTGAGCATACTATGTACGAAAAGATATATTGTAGTTGATAAAAATATGAAAATTTTACCTTTTTGTATTCATCTCAAATAAAATCAGGTAAACGAAGAAGAAACTCGAGATCGAAATGAGATAGAATGAAAAGCTAATTGGCTGTTTGAAGCAATACAGATAGGTTTCAATACTAAACGAGTAAATCGCTATCATAAAGAAATAGTTTAAAACTATATGCTATGTCGCAAACAAGAAAATCAAAGACAACAAAGTGTTCAATTATGAACCTTACTTCAATGTTAAGGATAAAAAAGTTGAACTCTATTTTCCTGATAAACTCGCTGCTTTTGCTGCTTCGGGAAGTAAATCACAGCAAAGTTAAAGCTAAATAAAGTTCTCTTAGATGTCTTCTTAGATCAAAGGTACAACGTATAAACCTGCAGCATTTCCACATTTTTAAAGTATCCTAACAAACGATCGTCATCCTCTGTTCAAGGATCTTAACGACAAGTTGAGTTGCGAATTAGAATTATTCTTGAAAGGTTCGCTGTATCGAAATGCTGATGCGATTCTCTAGAAACTTAGTTTCAATAGTTTAGAATATGATTATGTGTATAATTGGAGTAATTCAAGTCAAGCGAAGGATGCACTTCTAGATGAGAAGGAGTAGAATGTTGTGTTCAATATTTTTGATTCGTATGTGGATATTGTTAAAAAGAGAGATGTCTCGTTTGCAACTGCAGTACCTCCACCAGTATTTGAAATTATTATTATTATTTATTATTTTTAGAGCTTATTTTGTGATTATTTGATTCTAGAATGCTATTATCATGATTGGTGATAAGGACAGAGGTGGTTTTTCATGCATTTTAGAGAACATAAAAGGTCTCTTGAAGTTTGATAATGGACTATTAAAGCTTCGAGGGATATCTTTCGTTTTTCATGACCTTCAAAAGGAGGCTCACTAGCAACCTGAAAGTAAAAATTAACTCTAGATCTTTATCATATTTAAGCTGTTGTTTATCTCATTTTTTGTAAAAAACTAGAACTTTCCTTAGAAGATTTGATAGAAAAATATGAAATCGAGTTATCAGAGTCATTCTACAAATAAAGTTTTTGCTTAGAATGTTGCCTGGAAACTTCACAAGCAGATTCTGAAGCGCAGAAACTAGAATAAATGTCAACGTCTGCAAGATAAAGATATGAAGTTTACAAGAAAAATATAATGATCGTTGTTATCAGCAATGATTTACCAAATAAAGGATAATTAGCTAGACAAATCATGCTATGCATGAATAAAGAAAAGAACATCGGATAGAAAGATAGAATCATTGAGAACTTAGAGCCACTGATTAAGAACACTCAAAAACGAATTCTGATCACTGAAATACCAAACATGATCAAATGCAACGATAAAAGTGCAGATAAATACAATCTTATCAAAGACATATTCTAATTCCAATTAGCTATTGAGTCTAATAATTAAAAATGAGATTTTCTGAAGAAAGATTAGATTAATTGGAGTTTAGTGTGTAAATGTCTTCTAAAACATGATTTGTGCTAGTTATGTGTTATTCAATTTAATTTTAAAAGTTATTATTTGTAGAAATATTCACTGAAAAAACATGAAAATTGTTTGAAACTCATAGAAAATAAGAAAAAATGTGAATCTCAGAAAGAACAGAACAATATAGCAATCTTAAAAAAAAAACATAATTCATTGTTTAAAGTGTGTGTTTGAAATTCACAAGCAGATCCTTCTGATGGATTAGGAGAAACTGAAAAACACACAAATTAAATAATATTGTTTTGTAAAGATTTTTTGAATTTGCGGGAAAGATGAACCTAAACAGCAGCAGTAGCAACAATGGTAAACCTCCTGTGAATAAAGTTGTGAGATTTGGAGGAGGACCTAAGGATGTGCTTCTAGATACGTAGATTTCTTTCAATATGAATAGGATTTCTTAATGAAGAATGGAATTTTCAAAAGTGTCTTTAATCTCTTTTGTGTATTGGTTAGTGATAAAAAAAAGAAAGAGAAAAAAGAATCAGAAAAGGTAGAGTAGAATGAAAATCAAAACGAAGAAGAAGGAGAAGGTGAATGGTAAGATGAAAATGAACCTGGAGATACACAAGAATCATAAGGATAATAAAGTACATTGAGAATACATACTCATGATGTTTTAACTTAAAAAAAATAATATTTTTGGATAGGAACTAAGCTCAGTCATAAAGGAAAGAAATCAAATGGAAAAAAATAGAAATCAATCGATTTTCTCTTCGATAAACAAGCTAAAGCATAGGAAAAATAAAATAATGGGAAACCCTATCATCTCGAAGGCAATCCTTCAATGTAGAAATAACAATATATAGATTAAAAAAGAAAGAAATAATTCAAGTGAAGAAAATAGCTTCTTTTTCATTTCGTTGATAAAAGGTACACTCCTGATAGTTTGAATCTACGTCAGCAATTGAAGAAAGACACTGAAATCATTCAAGCTATCAATAATGTTGAATTAAAAGAATTTAAATAAATAAAAATGCAAACTCAAACCTTTTTTAATTGTTATTTTTTTGGAAAAATAGTTTATGAATCTGTATTCTTGGGATAAACAAAATAGACTTAGCATTGAAGGATATCTAACAGTGCATAAGGGATTAGCAGAGCTATTAAGAGATGATCTAAACGAAGAGGAAGAAGAAGATGAATTAGAATTCATTCTAGAATAAGACTGGAAGAATGACAGCAAAGGCAAAGATTATATGACAAAAGATGATCTATTTGATTCACTTTTTGAGCTAGTGGATATATGGGTACCTGAAATCGACAAGGAAGAGTAAATAATTACATAATATTTTTAATTTAAGCTTGTGCAGTTTTTCCAGATTGTTTTTTTTTTGCTACCTATTGATTTGGTTGAAATGGACAATAATGATATAAATTATGATTTTGTTTGTGTAGATATATTGAATTTTTCGGTTTCCTTAATGCATCGTTGTCAAGAAAAGGTAATTTAATAGCAATAAACAGGCAAATTCCCATAGAAATTATCATCTTTTGTTATTTTATTTTTTTTGCTCATCGTTTAGGATATGTCAACCCATATAATATCATGTGAAGAAATAGCCACAGGAAGACAGCTAAATATGAATCAAACAGTTTAATAGTTTTCAACATCGCTTCTCTTTTAAAAGCTTATAACTTTCAATTTAAACAAAGGAAATTAATGTGGATGAAATTGTTCATATTGAGAAAAAAATACTTGTATTTATTTACACTTTATTATCCTGTAGGATGTTTGAAATTAGAATTAATACTATTGGTTAAGTAAAAATAGTGTTAAAAATAATTTAGATAACTTATCATAAAAGCAGTGAAAATAATTTGAGAATATTCCATTTTTATCATTTTTTTCATTTATTTGTTGGCATGATATTCAGTAAAACTAATCATTTCAAACTTAATCAGATAACTCTTTCTCTTAACCAAAATTGAAAAAAATTAAAAAATACCTTGAGTAATTAAATACCCTTACTTTGCTCATTTTGACCATTCATACTTTTGCTAAACTATTAAAGTTTAAGTAATCCATTTTGTTAAAAAAATAAATATTTCCAGTCATATCACTAAATTCAAAGATAATTTCTGATAATTTCTATGACTTTATCCATCAGAAATTTGGGATTAAAAATAATCTAAATATTCCCAATAATAATCATATTCCTTTTTCTTTTTTTTGATTAGACTCCTATTTCTAAATGAAAATATGAGTAATAAGCACAATCATCCATATGTGGGACATCGAGAGACAGAAAGCAAAATCAATTAGAGATCGAATCTATTGACTTTTTATGGAGAGAATCTATGCTATCTTTCAACTTGTTTCTTCACTGGTAATTGTTGTTGCTGCTGACTTCAAGGATAAACTTTCATTTGGCTGTATGCTATTTACTCATAAGAAATGCTGTTAAGATAAGCGATAATTTAGAAAAGTATTATGATTAAAACAAATCTTGAACATCAATAACTTCTCTTAGTTGAGCAGAGTAAATGTAGTGAAGACAAAGAGAGAGCTAAGAAACACAATAGTTTCATTGCCAAATTAAGGATATTTTTCAAATCAACATTAACAATAAAAAATAACACGCACAACCAAAAACTTAATTCTATCATCTTTACTTATTAAAATTCTCAATGTTTCCACTGAATACTTCCATATATCTCATGAACAGTTTAGGTTAATCTAATGACCCCATCATTTGAATTATTCTCATTCATTATAATTTTAGTTTTATGATCCTTCCAATTAAATTTAGACGGTTACATCTACTCACAATGATGAATGTAAAACAAACTAGGAAAAATATGTGAAAATACCAGTCAACTTCAAAAATATTATGTTTGTATTACCATTTTTCAATCCTTTGAATAAATACTCTCTCTCTCTCTTTCTCTCATACAACAAACTCACAATAATTGTTATTCTGTAAATCGTTTTGAGTTTAAATTTAATAAAAGAATTAAAATATTCCCAGAAGGTTAATCAAAAAGATAATAATTATCTCTATAGGAGATATGAATTTCCTCTTAGGAGTCCTTTTCTTCACTGATTGGCTTTGTGGATTGCGCAGAGATATAAGACATTATCATCTTTGATATCATAGAAATACTTGACTTCTAAATCTCTGTATCTTCTGTTGAATTCAAAAGTTGTATTATCAGAATCTTACCCTTTCCTGAGTAAAGTCACATGGAATTCGTAATGCTTCCTTGTACCTTGCTTGGTGATATTGAAGGAGAGATTGTTTCCTTCATGATGAGTGACTGTTATCCCTACTTCATTAGAAGGAGGGATTACTTAATTTTCATTGTAAAGATTCGCGATTAATCTACTCATCCAATTTTTGTCTGCTACTTCGATCACAGAATTAGCACTTCTAGCAGAGGAAGTAGAGGAGAAATTTGATTAATTGGAGATAATGCTAGTTTAGTTTAAAGAGAATCGCTTAAACAGGCTGTTGTTGAAGATTTCATCAGTATGGTCAGTGTTGTTGCTTAATAAAGAAGAGTACTGTTTCACCATAGTTTCAGTGCTTTTTTGGGAATCCTACTCAGCAGCATCCATCGTTGATGCTGTTATTATTTGGTTGTTTGATGTAGTTACTTATTAGTCTGTTGTTGTCGTAGTTATCCGATTATCTACGGAATTATAGTTTTATGAGCATCTTGTTTCATCAGTGGGTTAAAATTCACCACTCATTGCTTGAGAACCATATTTAGAGGTCATTTTCTCAATTTGACGAAGAATTTAGTCATCTTTGTCTTAGAATTAGAATTGGATTTCCTAATAATATTTTAAATCTGGAGGTTTCGGCTGATTGATGAGTTAAAAGTTTGATGTCTACAAACCATCTCTATGACTTCTGCAACACATAAATATCATAATCTTTTCCAATAAGGAGACTTTTCTTTTAATGGATGGGTCGCGTTTGCTTCTATTATTCTCAGTCGTTTGTGGGCTTGATAGCATCATTCTTAGGAAAATTTTCAAGTTGTTAAAGGAATGCTTTATTGAAACACAATCACAATTAATCTCTTTTGTTTTTTATTCTTCGAAGAGCCTCCAAGCGATTTAAATCTGTTTTTTAGAATTTCCACTTCTGTATTTTGTATGAGAAATGAAAAGGAAAAGAATCAAAAAGATTTAATTGATTTAAAAGGAGATGGTTGTAAGATGTTTAGAGTTGAATTAGAAAATATTATGGAGGTGGGGGGATAGGGGGAAAAGAGATGTGATTAATGACAAAAATAGTATGATTGCTTTGAAGTTTGAAGATTGAAATTTAATTATTCTTATGTATGATTAAGACTGTCAGACTGCAAGGATACATACAGGGATACTAAGTTATCAATTCTTTATCAAATTTTACCCTTCTATAACAATAATATTACCCCACAAACAAAAATACACTAATCATAAAATAAATTCGAAATCTTGAAATCTGAGTAGATGGGTTCATCAAATAATGGAGTTTTGCTCAATCGGTCCTGCTCTATTCATCCAAAAATGAACTTAGAGTATGTCTGCAGTCATCCTGGGAGAGTTGGGAGTGTCTTTAAATGCAGTCTCTGCAGGTAAGAAGAGTTAATTAGCAATGAGTACTTCCTATCGATTGCGGAGATACTTAATTGTAAGGATGATGAAGTATTCCTTAATTGGCCGGTACCTAGTGATTTAGGATTGCTCTCACAGGTGAAAGGATTTGCTGATTAGGATGCTGGTGTGTAGAAGACGGTTATATCTGGATTTTTCAGGGAATTAACAGCTGAGATCACAAATCAAATATATGTCCTTGAGAAATCAGCTATAGAAAGTTTAACAATTCAAGCTGAATAGTCTAAACAGCTAATGAAAGAGTACAACAAGAGGAGTTTTAAGTAAGAGTTGAAGTAAGCCTTAGGTGGAAACAGCTCTGAAGGGAACATCCTAGAATAATAAGTTTCTGCGATTGTTGGTTAAATGAATGAAAGATAAGAAAGCACCAGGTAAGTTCTTCAGAAACTAGTCAGCAAAGGAATTCATTTAGATTTTGAAGAAGCAGAGAAGGCTAAAGTGAAGGTAATGGAATTGTTAGCGACCATTTAGCTGTATAAACCAGGAGCCAATGTGAGTCAAGATATCAGTAAGACAAAAAAGGAAATGGAATTATGTTTGATTGTTTTGATATGTTTGATTGTTATTCTTAGAGCTTCAGAAGCAAGAATTGGAGGATTCATTGAAGACGAAGATTAAACTCGTGGAAGATCGATTGGAATAAGAGTCTTAGATCGAGAAATGGTCATTTTACAATCCTAAACCTTCTAAGAACTCGATTTTTAGAATATATGATTCAATATTAGGTGGTATTGGTATTCGGTAAGCTTTCAGTGAGTCAAGCACTGCTGTGAGTGAACAAATCCTCACGAATAGTCTAGCTTATTCAGTGATTGTAAAGATAAATAAACCTTTGAGGTAAGTAAATGACATAAGAATAGGAATCGCAGAGGAAGAATATGTAATTGATGAGGGAGTTGGTGAGCCATTACTTAGTACTGTTTTCTGTGCGTTCCCAGGGAGAGGAGCTTAGAAAGTACTTAAAGGATAGCCATTGAATAACGATACGCTAAGTAAAACGATTTAGGAGATAGAATTCAGGTTCTGTATTGAAAAATAGAAGTTCTCGTTTGCTGATTTGAAACATGAAAATATTGTGACTTGTTAGAATAAAAATAACATAAAGAAGAATGGATAATATCGATTTGGAGTCACGTTTTATCTTCCTGGAGATGATTGGGATTTTAACATTGCAGAAGTTAGATCATCAGCTAATCAAGCGTTTGCAGATTTCCTTTGAGATCAGAGACAATTAAAATATTCATAACAAAAGAGAGAGATATTTGTGAAATATTTTTAGAATCTTAAATAAATTGTCTTCAATACAATTAGATTTAATTATTTGGCTCAGTAGAGAGATAAATTAAATAAATACGATAAGTGGGTGTTGATTTTCATCAGATAATAAATCAGCTTTTTATTAAAAGTAATGGGAGTGAAGGGGGGTCATAGAAAAGAAATTGA
>Ga0302271_10004795_pt1 | contig 10632 bp, 8 predicted proteins | sample III_Bog_N1_1_FD_198767 | JGI IMG/M metagenome (GOLD analysis project Ga0302271, IMG submission 198767) | Peat permafrost microbial communities from Stordalen Mire near Abisko, Sweden - III_Bog_N1_1 | ecosystem: Environmental > Terrestrial > Soil > Wetlands > Peat | place: Sweden: Abisko... | reverse complement strand
TATTATTTTTCTATTATTAACCTATTAATATTCATTGATCTATCTTTACCCTCTCTAACTTACTTATTAATTTTAAATCCCTTCATCTTTCAAAATGATTCAATATATCAATATGCAGAGCTCTCAGAAATTAAATTCATCTTTAAGAAACTATGAATAATAAAAAAAACAAAGAAAAGGTTTATCTTGCAATTCGATATGAGAGTGGCATTAGAAATACTGTAAGAATTCCACTTAATTTTAGCAATACTCTCTAATCATTTGATGCTTACAGATAATTAAATGTAGCATCAACTGTTTAAAAATTAATTGAGATATCCAATATTTTCCAAGAAGTAAAGCACCCTTTGAAGAATAATCTTTAATTGAATTATTTTTGGGTAAACCAAATTATTAAATAACTTTTATCGAGCAGCAAGGAGAGACAATAACGTAGCTATTTTTAAAAATATAAGCTTATTCGATCGATTCCAATGAGTCTAATGGATGATTTAATCTCTTTCCTCGTCAGTTTATTGATTAGGCCTATTCTTTTGAGATCCCCGGTTGGAACTCTTGTGGTGATTTGTTTAAGATGGTTTAATTAAAAAGCAAAAAAATCAAGGAAATTAAAGAAACTAACAAAAATAGAATCATAATTTTTACTTTTTGTTTTTCTACTCGCTTTCAACCTTGTGGGATTATTCCTTTTTTGTTGTTGAAAGGGCAAACCCATTTTGAAGGCATGCAATTCTGCGATTTCGAGCTGGAAGAGAGACCATAGTCTACAACAGCAGTGGTCAGTACTACTACAGAACTTTCCTCAGAATCTAACTCACGTAGCTTAGCTCGCAAAGTATTCCCTGTTAAAAATCTCCAAACTACATTCTAATTAGTGCTATATCCTGAGTTACAAGCTCGTCCTTGGATTCAGTTACTCGGGGAGATCATGGTAGATATGAATGTGTTTTTATCAGGCAACGAACTCTGCATGCGGGACTCTGACATGCCTTGGAATTCCTTTCGTCCGACATTGAAAGTAGAGCAATTTCACGATGGATCTATGTAAAGTTTCCATGAGAACGAAGTCAAAGGAAGATTGAATTTCCAAGATATAATCCAATTGCTGATGTAGCAGCCTTTGACTTCCGCAAGAGTCGTTGGGGAGAAACTTGGAAAATATCAATAGAAAATACTTCAAGCATCCGATCTCAGAAAATTATTGATGGAACATTACTCCGAAGAAGATCTCAAAGTTATCTTCGCTGAAATCTAAGAAGCATCTATCTAAAAGGCTATGACGATCCTGCATAACTTGGAAAAAGAATAAGAACAAAAGAAAGATAAAAATGATATTGTATTTATTAACTCCAGTGACACGCTCAAAAATGGTACTGCAGATAATCCAGAAAATAACGAAAAATTTTATTTATACATTATCAACGTCGTAAATAACACCTCCCTTCTGCCAACGCCAGTGATTGTCGGACAGAACAGTAGTCTAGTCGAATTAATGGGCGGTGGTTAAGCTGCTTACAAGCATTAAATGGTTCGAAAAGGATATCTCAACTTCGATTCATATTACAGCCATTTACAGATGCTCTTACTCGAGCTAGGCGTGCAAAAAGAATGCTGGCTCTAGGCACGCACAATTGAAGGTTTTTCTGTACCTTTACATATCACGATATCTCATACTGTTCTGCATAAACTCTAATTAGCCCCCCTGACTATTTCGTTCAATTCCACGTTAGCTATCTACAACATCGATGTACCGCAAAATGTGCTCAAGAATATTAAACTGCACAGGGAAGAGCATTAGTTTGAAGGATTCCAAGATGATCTCTCGTATATGCTACATTGCTAGATATTCTTGCAGAAGCACTATCATTAATCGTATGATCTTTCGTCGGATAGAAGATGTAACTTTAAAGAAGCTAAGGAACCCAAACCGATTCTTGTATAAAGTTCTAATCAGATTCTCTGAAGGAACTCACATAAAAAGGAAAAAATATAAATAGAATTGTATTATTTGTGCTTTAACGTTTGAGATTATTATGTACATAACAACAACTTCACTAAATTATTGTAAGATTGAGACTCTATTCCACAGCATGCCGATTTCTATTATTGTGTGTGGGCTTTGTGTAGTCTACATGTGTCTATGTGTCTGTGTTTTCCCATTTGTTATTTCAAGTCAAATACTTTAATAATTCATATTTATTTCACACGAAAACAGCATCAGCAGCTTGTTCAATCTGTTCTATGCAACTGTCAACTGCAGGAAAATCAACATTTAAAGATTCTTAAGCGTCTCTCGTGAGATAGAATACTTCGCAGTTGTATTATTAACATTGAGGAACTTCCCTGAAACCTCCTGATTAGTCAATCTAAGCACATTATGAGCATATGCTTTTGAGCTCAGATATCTTCTTCTGCATGGCTTGCTTCTTCCAAGTCAAGACAGCTAATAAACTACTTGGGTTAGATTAACAATCATTGCATACATGTTGAGCAATCGAATCATGGATATTTGTCTTCTGCAGAGTATTATTGTTATTGTTGTTGTGATTTGTTTTCAGTGAAGAATCACACACGAGACACTTTGATTTGAGATAGAAAGAGCTCAATTACACTTACTTATGCAATCCTTTAGCAGCACATATCTTTTGTTGAGTGCTGGATGTCTTTTTCACTTAAGTCTACTCAGCTCCCTTGATTTTACTTGCCCAGTCCTAATTCACACAAAAATGGAGTTTATTAAAATGAAATTGTTTAAAATTGTAATAAAATCTTTTTTTTCATAAATGAAATTCAACCAAAAATCTCAAAGAAAGCTAATTCTCTTCATTAAGATAATCCATAAACGAATGATACCTGTAACGGCGCGTCGAATGTGGAGAATAATCTCATTAGGGGCGAGTTAATTTGCTTGTGAAAATACTCACTAAAATCTAAAGAATGCCTGTGATTGTGAGCATATAATTCCTAACAAGACACAACTGGTGTTTTCTCATCATGAATCAAGAAATAGTGAATGATTTCTGAATCTTTCGGCTTAGCCATGGAGTCAACTTGTATTTATCTTAAGGCGATTTTACCATGAGCTGGAATGATCGAAGTGTAACTCTCTAAATGGCATTTGCTTGATAATAATAGCTCCCTAAGGTTGAGCTTATCGTTTAGTAGATCTTGCCATTTGCCAGTCAGAAATAACTTAATTTTAGTGAGATCTTTGGTTTTGAACAGCAGCAACAAGCAATTCTTCATAATATCTTTGAGAGCATGGCATCCATCGGATCGAATCAATTCGATTCCTTTAGCTTCTAATCTACCTTCGTCAGTTGCTTTCTCCGTTTCCATTCCGACATAACGCTTCTTCGAGAGTGTTACTAACTCACGAAATGTCTAAAAAAATAATATATTTTTGTCCAATTTTTTAAACATGAATTTTTCAAACAAATTTAAACCTTTTCATATTTGAGTTTGATAGGATACGGGAATAGCTTGGAAATTTCCTTTTCTATTTACTTTCCAATGCTCACAGCCTACTCCACAGATCTTCCTTGTAGATTCACAAATACACTATCTGTGTCTCCATATATTACCTAGAAAAAGAACAATCCCAAAAATTTACCTTAAACCAGCTCTAACAAAAGAAGAATGCTCCTCTAATCCCAAATCAATTTATCTCTTACCTTTGCCTTCCATGATTTATGATTATTGATTGTGTGAATCACTTGACTCAGCAAATACCTTCCAGTGGAGATCACAGCTTCTGAGAGTTCTCCTAAAGGCATTCTTCCACTGTACGTCGCCCCCGTGTATCCACAAGCTACGCACATGAACAGCTTCAATGCCTTTTGCCTCGAGAATATCATATCATACACAGATTACAGATCAGATCTGGCTTTATATTTTTTCATTCTTTCTTTGATGAATATTCTCGTGAACAAAAACTCATGCAGAATCAGTGGTAGCACACCTTATCGGACACTCTTTCTGACAAATGCTGTTTTATTGTTCGCGACGAATATGCTTTTGAGGACTTCATTGTAGTCGTAATTTGCATTTTTTAGCAGATTATCAAAATCTACATGATGATTTTGAAGAACTCCGATTTTCTTTAACCCCCCTGGTGAGAATGCTTAATCGATGTTGCCAAGGCACGTTGAGAAACACATATTGTAAGCGATCATTACTGAAGGATACAGAGACTGAAAATCCAAGACAACAACGGGACTGTTTAGGAAATAGAAATAAAGCCAGTCAAAAAGTGCACAGGTGGAAGATAATGTAATTTCAATTTGTTACTCGTTGTAGAACAGTTTGGGGGGTTCCAAAGTAAGCGGAGAGAAATCATGAATCTTCTGCATTTAGACTCCATATTTAGAAGCACTAAGCAATTTATATCCCATATCATCAGTGATTCTGTTCATGATACTTTCGAGCCGAAATTGATGTCCTCTGTTGATCTAAAAATGATAATTTTAACTCAACCAATGAAAAAAATAAATAATTGAGAGTTAGTTTGAAAGATTTTTTACAACAGATTGTATGTCAAATCGAAAAAGATGAGCTTCTTAGGCGCATCTGTTGATGATATTCGTATGTGCCATGATAAGTGAAGTATATTTAACTCTTGAAATGAAGTACTTCAGCACATAAGCTCTCTGGGAAGTATCTGTCTAATGCTGGTACATTCCAGTGAGACTCCAATTTGAAAAAATCGGTAAGCGGACATGCAACAAGGTCTAGCAGACGCTCTCTAACTCATAGCTAGACAGCTTACTCTCATGTTTTAAGACTCTCCAAAGATTCATAATCATACGGCCTGGAAATACAAAAAAAAATTTTTTAAATCCAACCTCTCCAACGTAAATAACCTTGTAAATGTATGTACCTTAGATGTTAAAATTCAGTTTAAAGTTAGAGAAATCCCCTACTTGTTAGTAACTTCTGCGCGATTGCCATTGCTTGTACATGACTACTTCTCCGAGTTACTTGAACATCTTGGAACTTTCCTATACAGAAATCTTGAATTAATCTCTATTTTCTTCTTCTAAACTGTGATCCTTTTGCTCATCTGCTAGCTCAAATGCTCTTGTGATATTGTAAGAGTTTTATGGACATCTTGAGAGAATATCCATGATTTCTATTCCGTGAAACCAACTTCGATGTGCCAAATAGTATAATGATTTCTTTTCAATATCCCAACCAGTTATGGCATCCACATCCCATTGATGGATCTACTTGATGAACTTAATAATCAAAGCTACTTCATTAGAGACAATCGAAATATCCTGGAATTCTTCTTGCCTTAAGCCTTTTGTTGTTAAAATCAGTAAACAATTCTTAAAGTATTTTTTAAACTGCAGGAGTAAATGAAAGAAATAGCTTGAAATCAATAGATTCATGGAATTACCATATCTTTTCCTGAATTTATCATGCGATTGATCATGCTCATTAATGATAATGATTCCCTAGGCTTGGTTTGATTTAAAAAAAAAACAAATAAGTAAATATTTACTTTATTTCGTTCTTTCTTTTGAAACTAAAATAAATTATTTTCTATTTAGAATACTCGAGATATTCGGTCTATGAGGGTTTTCAAGTTTAAATGTAATGAAATCGATTGGATCAATCGATGGATCAGGAAGCATGTCTGTCTATGAACTCCTCGCAAAAACCTCGAAAATGTATAAAGACACATCTTCCCCTAACTCCACTAATCTACAACAATAAAACAAATAAATACAAAGGAGTTTAAAATAACAAAAATAAAACACGATTTATTTGAATACTTAAGTGCATCTTTAGAAGCAAGAGCAGAATCTTTTAAAGCACGATTATTTGTGAAATCTCCAGTAGAACTCCCATTCTTTCTCTCTTCCTCCTATTTAATCTTATTCTTTTCACATCTTTCCTCCTTCTTTTTTTCTTCCTCTTTATTTATTTCTCTCTTTCTTTTCTCAACATCCCTTGAAACAGCCTCAAACATTGGACATTTCTCTTAATAAACGAATGTCCTTTGTAGCTGCTCATCTACAAGTATTCTATAATTTCCTCTAAGATCTTTTTCTCCAGGCTCTCTCACAAATCTACACCTCCAGTAAATTGGCAGTTTCAATTCATTCCGTATGCCAACATAATGCTGCTTATGTCCAGGTACTTTAATGAAGTGCTTCTCAAGCAGCTAAGAAAAATAAAGTGTTCTAGGAATGCTCTTAGGTATTTTATAGTGCTCAAATAAGTCATCTAGATCAGAGTAAAATGCACTAAAAACAACAAGAAACCAATAAAAAACTAAGAATTAAGCACATAGAATTTAAGAGTTATGGTAATAAAAGCTCCTTACTACTGATATTCATGAGCAATTGAAGATGGACACGATTATATTTCTGCTAAGGAAGGACATTTTTTATGGTAGTTTAAGACATTATTAGAGAATGCTGATTCCTTCGAAGGCTAACACAACTGCTCTTATACGGTAAAATCACTGCTGTCATTCGCATGGTTACTACTATTACTATCTTGAAACTGACTAATTTCTGGCTCTGTTATGTCTTCTTGATCTCCAAAGCTATTGCAGTTGCAGAAGTAATTTGCAGTATTACAGAGATTGCACATTCCAAATGGTGAATTAGCTGATAGATCTGCATTGTTTTTAGACGCAGAGTAGTTATCTCTCCAGATCTGCACGTTATTAGACAATCCTGGAGCTTTTCTTACACCAGAAAAAAGCTAATTTATGTTGCTCTTCAGCTGTTTAGGGGCTATTTATGTTAGTTCTTGAGAAGGATCTTCATATTTCAATGTAATTCTCTTTTTTTCAGTAGCTTTTCCTGAAGGAGGCAATTTATTTGCAGTATTAGCATTATTCTGTCTTACTTGATTACTGTTTGCTGCTGTTAAAACAATGTCGTCTTCATCGTTCTGGCCTTACCCTATTTCCATATGATCTTCTTCAAGCATTCCTTCTTCTTCGTCTTCTTCTTGGCACGCAAATAGATCTTCATGTGACTCTTCTTCAATTTAGCCAAGTTCTTCGTTTCCTTCTTCTTCCGTTTCATTTTTTTCCTACGTTACTTTGAGTTGTTCTCCAGAAATATCATGGTTAAATACATAATTGTTGTTAATATTTGCTTTATTTTCTTCCTTCAACATTGCTTCTTAATTCTTCTGCCATTAAATCGGTACTTGTTGTTCTTCTAATTCAGTTATCTCTCCATTTTGCAATCGCTAATAGTATCCCTTCGTTTTCAGAGAATAATTATGGAATCTGTTCTTCATATATTCGAATCCTTCACTTTTCTTTTGATCTAACAATTATTTGAATTCCTTCATGATACTCTAATCCACAGCAAGTAATCCTTGATCAGCAACTCCAACTGGCTTCATAGTACCATCAAGACTATTTCCTAATTTATTCAATTAATTCGACGTCATCTCCTTCTTGCTTTGTATGTATTCCTGCAGATGCTTGATGGTCTGTTGCTTCATCGGTTAGCTCATATTGATCTGATCAATCCAAAAGAAATCGTTGATGGTTTTTTCCCTGAGAGCTCTCTTTTCTTCAGCTTATTCATTATCTACATCAATGAAAGCACTTTCAATGTTCTCAGAATAATCAATAATTCCAGTTATTCCTGAACTGGTTGAGGATTTCCCGAAATACTATTCTGACAATCTCTGCTCTTCTGACCAGAACATCCTCAACGATTTACTTAACGATACTTCAAACTTTTCCTCCATCGATTTTGGCTAAACCCATTTGATCTCTCCATGACTGTTCTCGGTATTAGAAAAACGCATTTCGTTCTCAGCTTTCTAGATTACCCAATTACGGATGCTCGTGTATTCCACATCGCATTCTAGAGAACAAGTTGACTGCTTTGATAGGTTGCTACGAGTTTTTCTAATATTTGAACACTATTGCTAGGATTATGACTAAGATAATGACTGTGAAGACTATTCAGGATGTAACATTAGCCATTCATTGTATTTCTCAAGATCATTTCTTTCGCTGACAAGCAATTCCTACCACGAATCTTACTTTTCACGCACTGTGTAATTGTCAACGATAACTTCACCTAGCCCTTCCAAATCAATCTCGCTGTAAAAGCGGAGCATGAAAGATAAATGCCCCTAAGAAGGAAAACAGCAAGAAGATTAAGAACTTGGTTCAGACAAATGCATTACTTCAAATTTTTTCTTTAAATGAATCTAAAAATGGTTAAACAATGAATGTTTGGTTATTACTTCATAAACATCGAATTTCTTGCCCATGATTATCCCACTTTCCAGTACGTCAATAAGAGCCGCAATGAACTTCGAGTTCTAGTAATAGATCTTCAGAAAAGGTTCTTGGTTCTCATGATACCCGTAGATATCTTTTTTGTAGACTAACTCAAAACTTTTCACAATAGAACTAAAAGAAGAAGGCTATCCTTGCTAATACTGCTACTTTTAGTTAACTCCCTTAGTTTGGAAATAGCAGTTCACAAGTAAAATAATGAATTTTTCTAGGAATTCTTTAGTACTGTTTGGATCAATTTGGCTCAACACTTGCGTCATCTTCACGTAAAAATATGGAAAGTACTATGAAAAAGCATTGATAAAACTGTTTTCTCTCAAAAGAATAATCTTGGAAATCAAGGAATTCTTAAAAAATAATGAAATATTTATGAGCTGACATTATGGACATGCAGACAGACACTCATTCCTGATTAATCTCTGCCATAGAGTCGCACAACAGGAACCGTTTCCAGTCTCTTGCCTCTCCAATCGATCATATGCTCGTAGCAAGGAAGGCTTTCTAAAAGTTCTATTTTGTTTAAAGGTTCAGTCGGAATGGTGAGCAGATAGTTGTCATGAGAAAAGAGAGTGAACTAAAGCGGCTTCTAGCTGGCCATGTGCTTGAAAATAGAAGTATTATTGAAATAATATTTTCTTTTCAGTAGATCTAAGCGAAAAATTGTAATTAGGAATTATGTTGGTTAATTATTTAGTTTGTGTTTGGCGAGATCTTTTTTCAAAAAAATCAGCATTTTCCGCGGTTATCAGAAAGTTATTATAAATGAGGGAAAGGAGAAGACACACATGGTATTTAGTGTCCTTCGTGTGAATTTAACTGGCTAGTTATTGCAATAAAAAATTAAGAATATTAATCAATTGTGAACATAAAAAACATTTATTAAAAAATTAATAAAATAATTAATTAATTGAAAAATTTAATGAGAGAAAAAAAAGAAATTTTCAACAAAATTTCTAGCTGTTCCATGGATACTATTAGTAATATTCAATGAACAGACATGTTTCTTATCATTTCTAAAAGGAATAATTTTTGTTACTTGTTATGAGAGTAAAAAAGAACTTTCATTCATTAATGAATTCAGACAAATCAGCTTTCCCCATGTTAATTTAAGAATCATTTCAATTCAATTAAATGAATAAAAGAAACAAGAAAAAAAAACAGCCGTTAATGTGACTACTTATTTTTTTAATTTAATTTTCCAAATATATGCAGTTTGAAAGTTAATTTACTTGTTTATGAAAACAATTAATCAAATAACAAACAAGAAATTTTGAACGAACACCATAATGAATCAAGAAACAAGGTTACCACAGAACAAAACAACCGTCTTCTCGAGCATATTAGGCCTAGCGAATTCGTCAAAAAGCTTTAGAAACTCCTTGTTTACTTAGGTATCAAGGGGTCCTCCTATTACGAAAACCAGCTTGAATCGCTATGGCCGCTCAGAATGATCAACTTTCTTTGTATTCTGTACCTTGCCGATGTTTTTAAAAAAAGGGATACGAGAGCAAGTAATAGTTTTTAATGAAGAAACTAGATTGGATTCCTTAAAGAACCTTTCTTTTCCTAATTGCGCTGATATTCGCTATTATTAAAGCTGAATATCTTATTTTAAGAATACTCGCATTGATTTATTGGAAACGTCAAAAACCTTCTTAAATGACCCTTTAGTTTTCTGGTAGAACATCGAGCCAATAATAACAGCATAACTAATAAGAATACTAATGCTCTCATCGTTAATAATAATAAGAATAATAACAACCTCAACACTAATAGCCAATCTGCTTCTCAACCTTGCAACCTTGATAGTAATTGTGAATCTGTGACTTAAAAAAAGCACATTCATCGTTTTCGAAATGTCTATGTGAATTGATTAAATGAAAGTTGAGGATTTTTCTTAGTTATCTACATAACATACACTGATTTTAGTGCATTGTTTGTATTGAGAAAAGAAAGAGAGAGAGATATAGTTAATAAGAGCTTTGGTATTAAACCAGCTCAATAACTTCTAAAAGATTAATAAAAAAATAAATAAAACAACAAATAAAATGGCTATCATATGATGAAGTCAAACAAACCAGAAAAAACTAAAAGAATTCATTGCATAATGCAAAAGTTATTGCATTTAGCAGGTCTTTTGGTTGTCGATTAAGACTTGTAAAATGAAAATAGTGTTTGAATAATTTATGTCAGTTAGATAATTGAAAAAGAGTGTATTTGTGGTGGCGTCACCTTAGTGAGGGTGTAAATCTAAATTGCTTTCTTTATTCAAGATAATATGAAAAGAAAAAGCATAATAAAGCAGTTGGAAAAAAATTTGAGAAGAAAGAGGAAGGGGG
>Ga0302271_10004793_pt1 | contig 10633 bp, 8 predicted proteins | sample III_Bog_N1_1_FD_198767 | JGI IMG/M metagenome (GOLD analysis project Ga0302271, IMG submission 198767) | Peat permafrost microbial communities from Stordalen Mire near Abisko, Sweden - III_Bog_N1_1 | ecosystem: Environmental > Terrestrial > Soil > Wetlands > Peat | place: Sweden: Abisko... | reverse complement strand
ATGCTACCACAACAGATAAAACGTTGATGGAACAGGTTAAAATGTACAAGCAGCCGGAGATCTTTCCATTATCTGAATCGATAGAGAAAGCATGTCCCTCAATTACTCCGATTTCCCCAATAACTACAATCCCAATATCCTGCAAATCATGGTTCAGACTTTCCATCATCCTACAAATCATTTAATCCTGACAATCCTAATTCAGACATTGTCCTATACAACAAAACCCAACCATTCGGCCGGGTTTGTTGTTCATCTGTAATTGTATTGCAATCGCTCCACTTTTAAAATATTGTAGGATTACAAATCCCGTGCTAATTGGTGCAGATTACAACTCCGCACCAGCGGATACCAATTTTATTACATATACCGAAGAGCCGGATTAATAACCCACAAAATCCATAAAATCATTATACATACATACATACATATAATTTATGTATTCTTTGTTTATCTTTTTTGTACTTTGTAGTGAATCGAGTTCTCTCTTTATATTGTCTGAACCATACAATATTGATTTACTATAATAATATTGAATTGGAGCAAAATGAAGAGGATTTTGTAAAATATTTTTTATGTCCTCAGAATGGTATAAAGAATCCATTTTATCATTATTTAGCAAAATAAACTGTTGTACTTCATCCATAATAGCTTTTAAACATTTATTTCGATTTACGATATCTCCTTTTGAATGGTAGTCCATTGCTTTGTAGCGGTATAGCAAGAAATTATTATAATAAGGTAAATCAGCAAGAAGCGGATTATCAAATGACTTAAGAAAATAAATTGCGTCAGAAAATTTTCTTTTCTTAGAAAGAATATCTAATTTTCTATATGACAATACTACTTTTAGGTTACTACATCCTTCTAAAGCTATATTAGTACAAACTAATGCCGAATCTAAATATGCAGAGTCTCCTTTAATTTGAAAATTAAAGATGTAATCTACAGATTTTTTGTTCATTGTTTTACACCAATCTTCATCTTTCCTAATTGATGCACCTTGAAATAACAGTAGTATAAACAATACAAATATTAATCTAAACATTTTTTTATTTCTATTTTTAATGAATCACAGAATTGTTTAAAAGACCCCATGTCATTTTTATTGGTTTCGGTGAAAATAAAAGACTCGAATTTGTAGTTCCAGCTCTAATAGTTGCTGTATTGAATAATTTACCGCTTTTAATTTCACTAGCAGAAATCTTTACAGTTGCCTGAGTTGATTCGCTGCCTGGTTGACGGAAACATGGTCCTTCAATAGGTCCAAGCATACTGGTATATTTTTCATTAGCATAATCAACAGATAAAGATCCCTCATATTTCATAATAAAATCAATATTTCCACTTTGCGAAGATTGAGAAAAGTTTGCTGTAACAGAAATCCCTTCAAATTTTCGCCCCATTTCATTATTGCTTGAAACATTTTTTTGATTATACGACACATCTGCCTTTATTGAGATATCTCCTTGTAGATGAGCTTTTGTTCCAACGGGAGCACCAGTTTTATTATCACCATCTAATGCCACGGTAGTTCTATCTTCCGATTTTGGTGCAGTTTCCTGTGGCAAATTCAGATCATCTACAATATTTTGGTTGGCAGACCCAACGTACTGATAACCATCTGGAGTATTTTCTTTAGATGTAACATTATCCATCCACTCATATTTTTCGGTCTCTTGGTTTTTAACCCAATCTTCTAACATTCCATCCGGATCAATAAATCTTAATGGATTATTATATGCATACCTGTATGGACTCCATTTACGGTTAACCTCGCAAAGTGGATCTGGAACCATCCACCTCCCAATCATTGGATCGTAGAATCTAGCCCCGTAATCATACCAATCAAGTGCAGTGTTACTTAAAACATCATCCTGCTTTTCTTTACCGTTGTAAAGGTATTTGTTGGTTCCGGCTGGGGAGATGGGTAAATAGCTGCTGCCGAATGGGTAGTACTCCGCTACCTGGGTGGTTGTGGTGGCGCTGCCATTGGGCTGGAAGGTTACGCGGGTATTGCCAAGGTGGTCCTTCAGTTGGTACTCATATGAATACCCGCCCGAAACTTTGTTGACCAAACCTTCGTCGAACAACAAATAGTTAAGCGATTTGTCGTTTTTGTACACCATATTTCCTGCATAATACTGATAAGTGTTATCCTTCATCTTCTTCGCGAGTTTCTCACCTGAGGCGGAGTAAATGTAGGAAATATTTTCGGTTCCTTTGCTTACTAATTTGGGCAAATTTAAAATATTGTAGGCGATTGCTACATTGCGTAAACCATCGGTGGTGGTATTGCCGTTTAGGTCGTATGCATAAGTTGTGCCGTTAATGATTCCGTTAGTTGTGATATTTGACAACTTATTACCGCTGTAAGTATATGTAAAATTGGCTATTTCGTTGGCTGCGCTGTTCGTGCGGATCAAACGGTTAATATTGCCATTCTTATCGTATACGAGCGATTTTTCCTCGTAATTGTTATTGTCAACCCATCCGGAATTGTAATCCTTATGATCTCCCAAAGTCAGGCGGTTCAAGCCATCATAAGTAAAACCATAGCCTTGCTTGCTTTTCAGGGTACTGTTCCACGCCATAGCAGAAATATTACCATTGTACTGAGCTAATGCAGTAGTATTCAATCCAGGTTCTAATGCATCGTAGATTAGTTTCTCACCAAACAGATCTATATTCGGGTCACCAGTTTGCAGGGCAGAAAGGTTATCCGGATTATTAATCGAAGTAAGCCACCCCCGGATATTGTACTGGTAGTCGATACTTTGCACATTGTTGTGCAGTTTCTTATCAATTAATTGCCCGATTTCATTGTAACTGTTCTCTGAAACTGTCACTTTGCCGTTTGCATCACCTGCGATCTGTTGTTTGGTTATTGTCAAACGCCCGGCATGGTCGTAATCGTAATATTTGTCAACCGTAGTTGTAATTGCATTAAAAACCTGCACCTGTTTGGTCTGTTTGACTTTCCCCGGGAAGTCGTAAAGGTTGGCAAGGGTTTCAACTCCACCTGAAGCGCCATCGTACAATGAATGACGGTTTTGAATCATGCGGTAATAGTCGTCATAATAGCTGGCGCTGCAGAGCCATTTGGCAGAGGAGGTGAATTCATCGTTGTTTAACACCTTTGTTTTGGTACCGGTAACCAGCCCTTTTAACTTGTCGAAATAACCGTTTACAGTTCCGTCGTTATCTGTATAGGTGTCGATATCGTATGAGCTGAGGTACGAGACAGCAGAGAACCCGGATATACCCGTATAGGTATAATCGTCGTAATAGGTTACGGAAAGTATATCATTCTCTACAACGGGTACTGAAGAAGGATAACTGTTAGTCCATGAGTATCCAATATTCCCGGTCGGAGACGGAGTCTCGTAAAGTGGTGAAGTGAAGTTTTTAAATGCAGATCGCAACTGCCCGACAATAAGTGTCGAGGTCAGGTAGCCAGTCATTACAGGCCGGTTCAGCTGGTCGTACTTTGTAAAAAGCCAATTGTTGGCACTTTTGGCACGCGATGTTCCGTCTTGCGAAAGAACAAGCCTGTCTCTGGCATCGTACACCAAAGAAATGCTATCTGCCCCAGGGATTTGTTTCATGGTCATCCTTTTCCGTTCATCATAGCGGTAATGGTAGCAAAGATCGTTCAATTCAGTGCCCGTTATAGCATTATCTTCCATCGCTTTGGGAGGAAGGACAAACCACAGCAGCTCAAAGTCGTCGTAAACGTAATAGGTCGAGAGTTTGGTCGCTCCGTCTGTGGACACTTTTAACACCACTTTCCCTTGGAGATCTTTAAACTCCTCGGTGCGGCTTGTTGTGCCAGATGCCTGATTGTTCTCATCCCAGGTAGTTGTTTTGTAAAGTGTTGAAGCTGTATAGTCACCATCAGGGGTAAGTACATCACTCACAACTTTCCAACGTTTTACTTCGCTGGCTGTATTGGTACCGTATGCCAGTTTAACGGTATGGTCCGTGGCAGCATCGGGCTGCCATGCAGCTCCCGGAGCACCTTGCCTGAGGACGCGGTTCAGCGGCGAGGGTTCAAAATCGGTAATGGCAAAAGCTTTTGGACCATCAGTGGCGTTAATTAATCCGGTGTAAAAGGTGCTCTGTTCGGTCAGGTCAGTGCTTACAAACAGACCATTGTTGTTTGCCCCGGCGTAGGGGAGGTACTTTGTACTCTCGCGTCCAAAGATGTCGTAACGAATCGGTGTGACGATATCTTTGCCATTAGGGCTGGCTTGCACACTCACGCTTTGCATGGGTCGCCCCAGCCCGTCGAAATATTGAATTTCCCTGTGCAAATCGGCGGCTTGTGACACTACGCCAGAAGTTGTTGCAGCATTGTAGGTTGTGCTGATGATGTAATTCTTATCAGACGAGGGTGTTACATCAACATACGGTACCCCGATTAAAGCCTGAAAGTTAAACCCGTTTGTTGAGAATCCAGGGGCAAGGATGATACCCGTACCATCCTGAACCGTCAGCGAGGCGGTTAATGGTGTGTTCAGTATCCGCTGCGCCATTGCAGGTAACAAAACCATAACCAACGCTATGGCTACGAAAAACCTGGTTAGATGGTATTCGTTAAATGCAAAATTCCTAAATATGAATGCTAAAATAGAAATGTAAAAGTTTTTCATTGTATTTAGTTTTATGGTTTTTCTATATTGCTATTAATCATTATTTTCAATTGCTTCATCTCCGTTTTTAGCTGGTCGTATTTCTTTTCTTGTTCAGTTAACTGCTTGTCTTTTTTAATCAAATACAAGGTCAATTCTTCCACTTTTTGCAGCAGTTTGGTTTGCATATCGCCAAGGCTGCTACCATTGTTTAGCATCTCGGTGGCAGGGGCAATGTCTGGCAGGTGTTTGTGTTGGTTAATAAAAGTTTCTACTTCACCAAGAGAACGGAGTTTATATGTTGGTTCGAATACGAAATCGGCACCGGATGTATTTACTACAATTCCGTCAGCACGGATCTTACCTACCACATCAAGTTTATAATTGGTATTGATCTGAGAAGTTTTGCCGATAAGCAGGTTGCCCGTATTTAAAGTGTAAATATTATCTCCATTACCTTCCAAATATGGAAGTTGATATTCTCTGCTTACAGTAGCGGTTTGCAAATAAGATAAATCTGAATCTAAGCCTGTAAATGGCTGTATGGTCCAAGTTGACATATCATAGCCACCTCCCCAATATTGAGCAGACTCTTTCACATAAGCGACAGTGCAATTTGCCCATACCGTAGTCGCATCACCAAAGATTAAAACTTGTTTTCCATTGTAAAAGGCAAATCTGACTTTTGTGAAAATTGGATTACCACTATAGGATGCCTTAAAAATTGGATTACTTACATTAGTTCCATCACTCCACCAATAAGTTACCAGATCTAATTTTTGTATTTTTCCATAACTGTGAAAATATATTTCATTGTACAAAAGAGCATCTCCACCCTTTGCCGATTTTATAGATAAGACTAATGGACCTGTAAATGGTGTCATTCCGGGTACATATCCTGCTACATTATTCGCGATCGTTAGTGCATTATAGCTACTTGGTTTAATATTTGTGAAAATTCCTGATGCATTTCCAATACTTCCAATAACATCTAACTTGTATCCCGGACTAGTCGTACCAATCCCAACATTCCCATTGCCGGTCGACCCTATTCCTCCTGCTCCACCTGGCACGTTAAGAATTTGTGCGTTAATCCCAATTGTAAGTAATATACTTGCCACAAGTAATAGTAATTTTTTTTCCATAGGTTTTATTTATTTGGGTTTAATTCTTTTACAAAGCATCCAAGCGTTTCTTCATTTCGAGTAACATCTCCTGTTGTTCTTCAAATCGTTTTTCCTTGTCTGTTTTTAACTTTTCATTTTCTTTTTTCAACTCAATCACATACAATGTCATTTCTTCCATTTTCTGCAATAGCTTCATCTGCATTTCTTTCATATTAACGCCATTCTCAATCATTTCTTTTTCTGATGCAATTTCCGGTAAGTGTTGGTTTGTTTTTACAAACTGTTCCAATTCATTTAAATCCATTAGTTTGTAATTGTTCCTAAATACAAAATCGCAACCACCAAGTATTTCCACTTTTATTTCTTTTGCTCTGATTGTTCCGCAAACATCAAGTTTGTAGGTTGGTGAAACTGTTCCTATTCCAATATTACCATCTCCATTAATATGCAATCTAACAGATGCTTCACCTCCGCTATTTCCAGAACTGCTGGTCAGGAATTGTAAATAGGTATCCCAAGAACCTCCTCTAAATGATCTAATTCGAGCTTTTCCAGCAGCTGCAAATTCAAATGAAATATCTCTTTTACTATTTTCATTTGTAGGCGAGTTGGGCCCCTTAATTATCAAATTGTTATAAGTGTTATCTGAATTATCTCCCAAGGAAACATTTCCATTTGCATTCAAATTTTTACAATTAAAATCACTATTATTGTTATTTAAATTGCTTGAATGCCAAATCTCATTCCATGTGTTCCAAGTATTATTATCTCCATTTTTTGTTCTAAAAGACATATGTTTTCCACCATGTGGCCCATAATCAGTACTTATTTGGCAGTCATAAGTATTATAAAAACCTCCAAAGCTCATTAAAGCCCCATTCCATGGAGACCCAGATGTTGCATAAGAGAATGTATATCCACCTACAAAACTATTGATCGACCCAGAAGCAGAAATATAACTTGTGGGATTTAAATTTTGTCCTGTAGATTTTGTTAAACTTATTACAATGATCAGAGCACAGATTATCAAACAGTTGATTTTCATATTCTATTTTTAAAATTTTTAAAATCAAAATTTATTTGGTTTAAAGCAAATTTATTTTCTTTATGTTTTAATATCCCATTTTACTGGTTCTCAGATTAAATAATCGCTTCTCAATTTTTTAAAATCAAGTAAATTCTTTCTTTTTTCTTTAAGCTTTTTTCCCGATTCTACTTGCGACAAATACTTGTTTCGTTTTTCGAATCCTTCCATCTGATTTAGTGACGTTAGTTCGTTGACGTATTTGAAAACATAATCTGAAATTATTAAAATGGTTTTTACCCGGATTTCCGAAGCAATGATTTTTCCTTTAACCGATTGGTTGGCCTCTGGATTAGTTGTGTCTATTTTGATTTTTCCACCAATGTAAATAATGGAGATATAGTTTTCTAATTCATTTATATACAAAGGTTTTGATGCATTATTTCGCATCCAACTATAATTGATATTCCCTCCCAATTTCAAAACAATACCGCCAGAGGTTATTAAAACGAATATTCCTATTCCGGAAAATTCATCGCTTCCTAAAAAATGCAACTTCGTTCCAGAACTCGCTGTCCCACTTCCTACATTCCTTTGGTTATAGTAGATATTTCCGGTTGTGGAACCACTCCAAGAGTTTACTTTCCCGCAAAAAGTAATTAAAAAGATAATTATTAAAAGGACTTTAGATTTCACCTATTTTGAGATTAAGATTTTCATTGCTTTTTCTAATATTTCAATCTTTTTTGCCTGCTCCTTAAGATTTTTATTCTGATCAATTGAGTAAAGTGTCAGCTCTTCAATCTTCTTTAGCAGGAGTGCATTCATTTCGCCAAGATTAACCCCGTTTTTCTCTACCTCTTTGGCATCAGGAATCTCCGGTAAATGTTTGTGTTCACTGATAAAAGATTCGACTTCAGACAATTCCTGCAAATTATACGCTTTATCAAAAACATAATCAGCCCATTCTGATTCTACTTTGACCTCTTTGGCTCGGATAGTGCCATTTACATCAAGTTTGTTACCAGGTGTTTCAGTGCCTATGCCAACATTGCCACTAATATCAACAAATAATTTAAGTCCTCCTGCGGTGAAAAATTTCAATCCACCATATCCAGAAAGAGCAAACATTGGACCTCCAACGAGATGAGAATCAGCATACCACTTCAGTCCATAATGTGGCATGATTTGCCCATCATAAGTGAAAGCATCTTGCAGGTAACACCCCAGAAACTTTCCAAAATACATTTCGTTTCCTCTATCTATTACACTTATTTGAGCAATTGAAGTGCCTGATAAAAATATCAGCATCATTGCCAACGATATTTTATATATTTGTTTCATCTTTTGTGTTTTTTCGTTTTTTATTTTCTAGTTTCAGTTCTTCAACTTCTTTCTTTACTTCAATTAGATACAGCGTTAACTCTTCAATTTTTTTTAAAAGGAGTGAGTTCATATCAGCCACATTCATCCCATTTTCTTTAAACTCCATTTCTGAAGGCACTTCAGGAAGATGCTTGTTTCTTTTTATAAAATCTTCTACCCGACTTAATGACATTAGTTGGTAGTTGCGATTGAACACATAATCGGGAATTGTGCCAATATCTTGTATCTGTATTTCGGAAGCAACGATTTTGCCTTTGACTGTTAGTTTGGCTTCGGGGCTGGTGGTGCCTATACCAACGTTGCCATTTCCTGACCCAATAGTAATGAACGAAAATCCGTTTGTCGGGTCAATGATGAATTGGGAATAGTTGGCATTATCACCACTTTTAGAAGACTGCAAACGATAATTTTCATTGGTTGTATTATTGCCAACTTGTTCCATATAAGTTCCACCACCATCCTGACCAAAGTACAGAAACCCAAATAAAGTTGAACTAACTTTTATATAGCCATCATGGACTTGAAATTTCCCGGTTGGATTTGTTATGCCGATGCCCACATTCCCTTGATTATAATAGATATTCCCAGGAATAGAACCATTCCATGGTTGCGCAATAGCGCTAATTGTGCATAATATTATGAGAAATAGAAGTATTCGAGATTTCATACTATTTGGAGTTTTCAAAATTCGTTTCTTTTCTTATTGATTCAATCATTCTTTCCTGTTCATTCAGCCGCTTATTCTGATCAATTGAATTGAGAATCAATTCGTCATTTTCTTTTTTAAGCTCGATTACATACAATGTCATCTCCTCCATTTTTTGAAGTAGCTTCATTTGAAGTTCTTTCATATTAACGCCATTCTCTACCATTTCTTTTTCTGCCGCTATCTCAGGAAGGTGTTGGTTGGTTTTAACAAACTGCTCCAATGTTTTTAAATCCATAAGTTTGTAATCGCTTTTAAAAACAAAATCACAGCCAGCTCCTAAATCAACTTTTACTTCTTTTGCCCTGATTGTACCGCAAACGTCAAGTTTATAAACAGGCGAAACTGTTCCTATTCCAATGTTACCGACAGGATCAATGATCATTCTTGGACTTGCCTGAACATACTTATCTCCTGCAGTGATGTTACCAGTTGGCGTAGTCCAAAATTCTATATTATTCTGCCTTGTCTGTCCGTTACCAGGAATTTTTATTGCAGCTCCTGACATTGTTGTATGTGTATTGGCAATATAAATATTGCTTCCATTCAAATACAGGTTAGAACTTAGTAGTAAGGTACCATGATAGTCCGATGCTAAATTGATATAATTCATTGGTGACTCTGTAGGTAGTATTCCACCAATAGAAACAAGCCCGGCTTTAACATATCCGTTGACTTCAAGCTTCTCTATTGGTGTTGTCGTGCCAATGCCTACATTGCCAGAATTATAATAAATATTCCCAGGAGTAGTCCCGCTCCACGTTTGCGCAAAGGTGCTAATAGTAAAAAATAGTATAAGTATTAAAAAGGATGGAGTTTTCATCCGCGAATAATTGGTTTTTTTTAAGGCTAGATTGAACTTATATAAGAAATTATCATCCGTGCTTTTGTTTTGCGAAAATGTTCGTTTCATATTATTTGGAGATTAAATTACTCACCACCCTTTCTAATGTTTCAATCTTCTTTGCCTGTTCCTTGAGACTTTTGTTTTGATCAATCGAATAAAGCTTTAGTTCTTCAATCTTTTTCAAGAGAAGAGCATTCATTTCAGCCATATTCGTCCCGTTTTCTTTAAACTCCTTTTCTGAAGGCACTTCTGGCAAGTGTTGGTTTTGCTTCACATAGTCTTCTACCTTGCTTGACGACATAAGTTCATAGTCAGGTTTAAAGACATAATCGGGGATTGCCCCAATATCTTTCACGTGTATTTCCGAAGCAACAATTTTTCCTTTGACGGTTAGTTTGGCTTCGGGGCTAGTCGTACCTATACCAACATTGCCGTTTCCTCCAATAATCAAAGTTTCCGTTGCTGCGGTACTACCGATAGGCCCGGCGTACACGCTTAGTCTCTCATTGCTTGTGTTTACACCATTGACTTGTAATTTAAACCGAGCCGAATTATCTGATGCATTGAATTCAATTTTTGGCTGTTCAGATGCCACATTACCAAGTAGAATTCCCGTTTTATCCCCTATGTTAGCTCGCGATTTGATTGTTCCAACAACATCAAGTGGATATACTGGATTTGTCGTCCCGATCCCGACGTTGCCGTTCCCTCCAATAATTAAGGCTTCCGTTGCTGCAGTACAACCGATAGGCCCGGCGTACATGCTTAGTCTCTCATTGCTCGTGTTTACACCATTGACTTGTAATTTAAACCGAGCCGAATTATCTGATGCATTGAATTCAATTTTTGGCTGTTCAGATGCCACATTACCAAGTAGAATTCCCGTTTTATCCCCTATGTTAGCTCGCG
>Ga0302271_10004791_pt1 | contig 10638 bp, 4 predicted proteins | sample III_Bog_N1_1_FD_198767 | JGI IMG/M metagenome (GOLD analysis project Ga0302271, IMG submission 198767) | Peat permafrost microbial communities from Stordalen Mire near Abisko, Sweden - III_Bog_N1_1 | ecosystem: Environmental > Terrestrial > Soil > Wetlands > Peat | place: Sweden: Abisko... | reverse complement strand
CGGCTGCATCAGTTCCACCACCGTAATGAAGTGGTTTTGTTAAACCTTCTACAGTTGGATCAGTTTGATTCACAGGAGCCTTTCCGACAACAATTACTCCACCCCAGTCACCTGCTGCGCGCAAACCCGGAGCCATACGGGATGTAAATACGATAGGTTGTGTTGGTGTTCCTACTGCATTAATTTTACCACCTTGTGAAATAATCAAAGCTCCTTTAGTTATTTTGTCACCTTTAATAATTGTTCCGGCTTGTATGTTGATTGTGCCTGTAACAAAAATATTTCCTTCTAATACATAAATTGAATCCTTTACCAATTGTCTGGTTCCGGTTATGTCTGTCTTGATAATGACTTCTTTACTTGTAGAAGTAGGGGCCGGAGCAGGATCTGCTTTCGTGGTACACGAAGTTACTGTGACTAAAGCACTGAATAAAACAACTGCATAGTTTAAAAAAATCTTTTTCATTGTCGAATAATTTTGTTTTAATTATAATTTTATTTAATTCTTCGGCAAAAGTAGAGCCCTGGCATTACAACCATGTTCCAATCAAATTACATTAGATGTAATGTCTGTGAAAAAAATGTTTCAAATCATAATACTGATTTTAGTTTTAATGTTGGAACTTCACACTATTAAAATCCATGACAAAAAAATCATAGAAGCATTAAGGTGTCACATTTAAAATTCAATTAATGAAAGTCAATTTAAATTCGTATACATAATTCAATTAGGATCTTACGATAGTTTTTTTGTAATGATGTCAATCCTATTCTTAATATGTCACACGAATTTAATACTGCTGTTCTACTTTCGCAATACTGTTCCTGTTACTTTGCAATAAAAAAAAGATGTACAACCAAAAGTTTTATCCGACCATAGTTATTTCCGATCTTCATCTCGGAACTGAACATTCAAAAACACGTGAACTTGCTGAATTCCTGAAAACCGTTAATTGTAATACCCTTGTTTTGAACGGAGATATTATTGATGGCTGGAGTTTACAAAAAGGAGGAAAATGGAAGAAGGAAGATACCGATTTCTTCAAGATCATCATGAAAATGATGGAAAACCACAATACCAGGGTCATTTATGTCCGTGGAAACCATGATGATTTTATCGACCACATAGCTCCCTTCTCATTTGCCAATATATCCATTGTCAAGGATTATGTCCACGAAAAGAATGACAAGCGATATTATGTGGTGCATGGCGATATATTCGACAACATCACTTCCAACATGGTTTGGCTGGCTAAGCTTGGTGATATAGGGTATACCTTTTTGTTGTGGATCAATCGTCTTTACAATATCTATCGTACCCGGAAGGGTTTGCCATATTATTCCCTGTCCCAAAACATCAAGCAGAAAGTCAAATCGGCAGTATCGTATATTTCCAATTATGAAAATGAACTGGTAGAACTGGCACGTGCCCGCCATGCTGACGGAATCATCTGCGGACACATCCATCAGCCTGCCGATAGGATGATTGATGGAATCCATTATCTGAATTCAGGCGACTGGGTGGAAAGCATGTCGGCATTGCTCGAGCATGAAGATGGTACCTGGGAAGTTTATATGCATCGTGATGCTGTTGCAGAACCGGAAAATGAAGAATTGACAGAACTTTATCCATCAAATCGAAAACTTGAACGGGTTGCTTTTAGCAGCAATAGTTTTCACCATTTTTTCTAATTATCACGAGCTATGAAATACTTATTTGTAGTACAGGGGGAAGGTAGGGGCCATTTCACTCAGGCCCTGAGTTTGAAGTCTACACTCGAACGTAATGGTCACCAGGTGGTGGCAGTAATGGTCGGTGGCAGTGCCAAACGTACCTTACCTCTTTTTTTTACTGAAAAGATAAACAGCGTAATTATTCAGTTTCAAAGTCCGAATTTCCTGCCAACTCCCAAAGGCAAACATTCTTCGTTATTGATAAGTATCCTGTACAACCTGCTTTTGTTGCCTGTTTTCATTCGGAACGTGTTTACCATTCGCCAAACGATTCGGGATAAAAAACCGGATGTAGTGATCAACTTCTATGAATTGCTATGTGGTGCGACCTATGGTATCTTCAATCCGAAACCACCCATGATTAACGTGGCGCATCAGTATTATTTTATGACACCCGCTTTTAGGTATTCAGGAAATGATACCTGGCAGTTCAACCTGCTAAATTTTTACTCAGGGCTTACCACCATGAATTCATTGAAGATCCTGGCACTATCGTTTCGGGCTGATGATAATCTCCAGTATGGCAAAATTTCAATTGTTCCCCCGCTTTTACGTCAGGAAGTAATTCAACAGAAAGTAAGCACCGGAAATTATATTCACGGATACATGCTCAACAGTGGATTTGCATCCGAACTGACAACCTGGAGTTACAATAACCCGAAACAATACCTTCATTTCTTTTGGGACAAGAAGAATGTGGAACAAACCATCAGGCTTACTCCAGAGCTTACCATGCACAAATTAAGCGATACCGGTTTCCTTAAATTTATGGCCGGATGCCGTGCATACGCCACGACAGGCGGTTTTGAATCGGTCTGTGAAGCCATGTACATGCAGAAGCCCGTATTGATGGTTCCCACCCACATAGAGCAGGAATGCAACGTGATAGATGCTATCCGCTCAGGTGCCGGGGTTTCGGCCAATGACTTCAACCTTGACCTGTTACTTGATTTCGTTCCCACGTATACCAGATCCATGGAATTTATCCACTGGTCACGTGCTGCCGAAGCCATGTTTATGTATGAATTGACCCGGATAGAACGTCAGGAATCCAATATATTTGCCACTATGTAATTTGTTTATTTTGTTTTCTTAATCTTTTGTGTTTGCGAAAAGCTGTCTCCTTGAAAGGCAGCTTTTTTTTGCATTCCCCCGATTATCTTACCTCAGCATGAAGTGGGTTGCGGGGAGATTGGAGAGGATAAACTCGTTGCAACCCCCTTATGAATCATCTCCGAAGCCACAATTAGCCTAAAAAGGATGCAGGATAAGCTTGTGTTGTATCGGAAAGAAATAAAATGGAAACAAGATCACTAAATTCTATTCTTTTACATACAAACCACTTACCATTCCGTTTTGTCAGTCAAATATGCTATAGGTGATGTTGGTTGCAGGGACCAAACACCACTACCGTGGGGAGTAATTGTGATTCCATTGACCGACCCAGACTTTTCTACATATAATGAACGTATCCGGGTGTACTGAACTTTACCGGGTTGTCAGAAACAACAAAACCATAAACCCCTCGTTTGCACTGAGGGATTTATGGTTTGTTGTTTCAAAAAATCTCTAATAAGCGAATTTGTAAGATCTGCTGTAACCTCCGTTTTGTACCTGCAAAAAGTAAATGCCTCTTTGAGGAATCGGTAGCTGTACTTCCGAATCAGTAGCTTTTTTACTGATCACTTTTCTACCCATCATGTCCATCACGTTCACTGAACAACCGGCTGATAAATTACTTATATGAATACCCTGAGTCGTAACATGCCAATTTACAGTGTTTTTATTCTCCTGTTCAATTCCTGTTACTACGAGAGTGTGCACTTTTATGGTGTTCGATATTGCTGCACTGTTGCCCAATGGTTGTATGTTGAAATAAAAAGTTGAATCCGAAGTAAGTCCGGTAACAGAATATGTCAATATATTTCCGACAGATTTTGGGTAACCATGTACTGAAACAGGTGTAAGACTTGATCCCTGTGATTCGACTTTCACATAATCTATCAATACCCGACTACTGGCACCGGCAGATAAAGTAATTACAGAGGTAGCAGTCAGGTAGGGTAAACTGACTGTGAAATCCTGATTCGCAACAGCAGTGGTCCATACCGAAAGGGGTTGGCCATCAATTGTAGCGGTAAGGGGAGCTCCGCCATCGTTGTTGTATTGTCGGGCTCTCACTGTCAGTGAGTAACCTGCAGTCGATAAATTGAGAGCGGGAAAGATCAGTTTGCCAACGTTGCTGCCTGATGCCAGTTTTACGCTACCGGCTACTGTATTATCAGTCCAGCCGGAAGTGGTCCATCCGGATGGAAGTCCGTTAGGAAAATCATTTTCCAACAAAGTCACTTTCTGAACCAAACCATCATTATGTAGAGAATACACATTTACAGTATATCCTGTTGAATTGGCCGAAAAGCTCCAATTTGCATCAAATCCTGTCTGAGTAACGTTTTCCGATGGGAATGCCTGGAAATTATCGGTTGAACTGGCTTTTAAATTCACGAAGCTGGGAGAGGTTGTACCCCCTCCGGATAGTGTGATTTGAGCACTTTCGGTGCCAACATTCATTGGCGTACAGTTGATGATTAATTTAAACCCTGCTTCAGCATCTGCTTTTGAAATCAGCGTACTGTTCACCGTGAAGTCAGTTGCATTATTTCCGCTTATTTGTACTGACAAATCGCCGGTCAGATTTACAGCTTTCAATAAGAGTGTGTCAGCTTTTGCAGGTTGATTATAACTGATTTTACCAAAATCAACAATTAATCCGTTTGAAGGGGTACTCAAATATGGAAAATCAACACTTACGGTGATAGTGAAAGGTACAGTAATTTTGTTCCCCCAAACATATTCAGCCAAACCGGGGAAATCGATATATGGATTCCGGTTATGCTGTGAAGCGTATATGGCATTGTTGCGGTCAATTTCTTTTTTATCAATTGGATCTTGCCTGTCCCATTTAAGTAACAGGTCACGAAACCAATCTAAAAATGTAGGGTAGGTTGTTTTGGAGAATGTCGTCAAACCGGTACCCATCCACATGGATGCCATCTCTTCATAACACGTTACCATGTACATGTATTGACGTGCGAAATCGCCTTTGTACCTGTCGGCAGGCTCCCACAAATTCATGGAAGTTGTCAGGCCATCAGGAGTCCCTGTCCCAACTTTTATGACCCCGTTTGTATGATTTACGGTCGTGACATATCCCATCGGGAAGTTTCCCTTCCAACCGTTGGCGGTAGCTTCAGCCGGATTCAGTAGAAAAATATCTTTATAGGCATCATTCTGAGTATGTCCCCACCAGCTGTTTGGTACGGAATGTTCAATATTCATTCCTTTGATGGCTGAATTATCGGGATTGAAGCTCACCCGTAGACTGGAATACATATCCCAGCATTTTCCGGTACTGTCGACATCCGATTTTGCAAAACACGACCAGGTAGATGCGCCGCCGTAAGAAAATACAGTATGAGGACGAATGATGGCACATAAAACTGTTTTTAGTTCAGCCTGTTTTTTCCCGGCCGCATTGTCATAATAACCTTTCGGAATCTGTGCGAAAAGAGCAAGGCTTACAAAAAATAGAAAGACAGAGACATGTATCCTTTTTTGAAATGTCTTCAGGAAGTAGTTGGAATTCATTGTAATTAATTTAGTCGTTAGTATCTATAAATGTAAAATACAAAGGTAGGCTTTAGGTGTTTCAACAGGATTAAAAAAACATGAATACGTTGTGAAAATGTCTTCATATACTTAAAAAACAAGTGGTTATAATTACTGGTTTTATTCTGCTACATAAAACCAATGACCACTCCCGTCAGTGGGTGTAAGTTTATTTGTTTTGTAACATGGACTCAATGACTTTGTAATCTTTCCAAATTACTTTTGTGTCATTATTTTTATTAAATTCTTTATCTATTAATTTAAAAAAACAAACATCATGAGTAAAATTACGTATTTGAAATTAAGATTTCTTTTTATCTCACTTATTTTGGTGAGTGCAAGTGTATTTGGGCAAGAAACTTCAAATTATTCTACCGGATTTGAAAGTACTGAAAGTTTTACGGCTACTACTGTCTATAATAATCCAACGGTTGCATTCACCGGTGCTTCAGGAAAGCAATGGGGAACTTATTTTGGCACGCCTTCAACTACAAGTCCTATAGTCGGGTCACAATCAATGCAATTGAGATGGTATACATCATCACCTTCAAGTCTTGGGTATACTTATACCAATTTTGATTTGGCAAATGTGACCAGGGTCACTTTTAATGCTGCAAACACTGCAGGAATAAACTTAATCGTATCGTATTCAACCAATGGTGGAACAACCTATACAGGAGCTCAGACTTACACATTATCTACTACATCAACTCCTTATACTTATACCCTTAGCACTGACCCGGCTGGTTTTGCATCACCTGTACGATTTAAATTTCAGCTAACTTATTCAACTGCACCAACTGGCACATCACGTTTATATCTGGATAATGTTGTAGTTTATGGAATTCCACCAGTTACACCCTTAGCAGCAACTCCGGTAATTTCTGCTGTGACCGGTAATTACTGGTCATCACAGAATGTTACAATCTCGTGTAGTACTCCGGCTTCTTCCATTTATTTCAGTACGGATGGTTCTGTTCCAAGTAATACCAGTTTGACCAGCACATTGTATTCAGGGGCAATTACCGTGAATTCTACACAAACCTTGAAAGCGATTGCTTATGCTAATGGTTTTACTGCCAGTGCTGTAAATGCCTCAACTTATACGTTCCCAACAGCAATTGCAAATATCGCAGCCTTGAGAGCAGCTTCAACAAGCGGATTTTACACCTTAACCGGCGAAGCTTTACTGACCTATCAATCCGGAACTTATGCTAAACCAAAGTTTGTTCAGGATGCTACCGGAGGACTTTATATTTACGATGCATCCGGTAAAATGACGACTTCTTACAATGTTGGTGATGGAATAACCGGATTGACCGGTACACTGTCATTATATAATGGGTATTTATTGGAATTCATGCCGGTAACAGATGCAGGTGTTGCAACATCAACAGGCAATACTTTGACTCCAAAAGTTGTTACTTTAGCGAATATTGCTGATTATCCATCCCAACTCGTAACTGTTAAAGTTGTGACGATTACCGGTACAGGGAATTTCGCAGCATCGACAGATTATGTCATAAATGATGGAACAGCAGGGGTTCTTCGTACTGCCTTTACCGACTTACTTTATCTGACTACTGCCATTCCAACAACAAAACAGGAAATAACAGGAGTTGTATTAAACAACGGTTTATCTGTGGTTGATTTAGTTCCCAGAACTGCAGCTGACTTCACAGCTTCCTTAGGCACCGGGATTCAACAGGCTCATTCAAGTCTGGAAGTTTCAATAACAAACGGGACTGTTTCAGTTACAACAGTTGCCGGTAAGACCATTGAAATTTATAATGCCATTGGTCAACGTTTAATACACAAACAATCGGTTTCAGGCTTGAATACTATCCCGGTATCAGCAAAAGGGGTTGTTCTTGTAAAAGTGGATGACCGTATCGCGAAAGGGATATTATAAAAACGGAATCAACCGTGTCTCTAAAAAACTGTCTCCTAAATCAGGAGGCAGTTTTTTATGCAATATTTAAATCCAGGAGAATCTTGTTGTGATTAGCTTTCAAAAATTGTATCTTTGACCATATAAACAACATATTCGGGATATTTTTGTCAATATACACTGTTGTGATTAGCTTTCAAAAATTGTATCTTTGACCATATAAACAACTGGGTGGTAAAGGTAGTATGTCAAATAAACGTTGTGATTAGCTTTCAAAAATTGTATCTTTGACCATATAAACAACGGGAAATTGGGGGATGCAGTTGATGACCTGTTGTGATTAGCTTTCAAAAATTGTATCTTTGACCATATAAACAACAGTTCGTTCCAAGAAGGAAGATACCAATCTGTTGTGATTAGCTTTCAAAAATTGTATCTTTGACCATATAAACAACAAGCGAAGGTATGTCTGTACGCACATGGCCGTTGTGATTAGCTTTCAAAAATTGTATCTTTGACCATATAAACAACCGATGGTAGAAACTAACCGGGGTGATAAATGTTGTGATTAGCTTTCAAAAATTGTATCTTTGACCATATAAACAACCTGTGAAACCGTTTTTAATCAGCCTTTCGGTGTTGTGATTAGCTTTCAAAAATTGTATCTTTGACCATATAAACAACCCCTTTATACGTATCAAACGTGGAAGAATGTTGTGATTAGCTTTCAAAAATTGTATCTTTGACCATATAAACAACCCAATGATTAAAGAAAGTCCGGTACTTTCTGTTGTGATTAGCTTTCAAAAATTGTATCTTTGACCTTATAAACAACCTGATAACGGTGATGATTATAATGCCGATAGTTGTGATTAGCTTTCAAAAATTGTATCTTTGACCTTATAAACAACTTTATTGTGGGTTGAATCAATACCCGATGTGTTGTGATTAGCTTTCAAAAATTGTATCTTTGACCTTATAAACAACGAGATCCAAGAATCTATGAATAAACCTTATGTTGTGATTAGCTTTCAAAAATTGTATCTTTGACCTTATAAACAACTGGATTTGATTTGTGTCGCTATGCGAGGTCGTTGTGATTAGCTTTCAAAAATTGTATCTTTGACCTTATAAACAACCTCTCCCTATTTCTACTCTATTGCTCAATAGTTGTGATTAGCTTTCAAAAATTGTATCTTTGACCTTATAAACAACAATAAATATCATGGACAACGCGACTGGAGTGTTGTGATTAGCTTTCAAAAATTGTATCTTTGACCTTATAAACAACCCTGTCCACTAAGTTCGATATTACCTACATGTTGTGATTAGCTTTCAAAAATTGTATCTTTGACCTTATAAACAACACGACTATTTACATGTCGCCAACACCTGCGTTGTGATTAGCTTTCAAAAATTGTATCTTTGACCTTATAAACAACAACAGAGCTCGCATTGGCAAACGATCATGTGTTGTGATTAGCTTTCAAAAATTGTATCTTTGACCTTATAAACAACACCTGACAGTGGGAGGTTCTCTCTACCTTCGTTGTGATTAGCTTTCAAAAATTGTATCTTTGACCTTATAAACAACTATGGGCGGAATGTCAGTTGAGCAGATGAAGTTGTGATTAGCTTTCAAAAATTGTATCTTTGACCTTATAAACAACTTTTACCGGTTGCATCCTGAATACCTTTCTGTTGTGATTAGCTTTCAAAAATTGTATCTTTGACCTTATAAACAACCCTCAATTATTGCATTATCCTTTATGTACGTTGTGATTAGCTTTCAAAAATTGTATCTTTGACCTTATAAACAACTCCATTAAATTGGACTAATAGCAAAAAATAGTTGTGATTAGCTTTCAAAAATTGTATCTTTGACCTTATAAACAACGCCGTTTTTTTCATTGTTTCAACCTTATCAGTTGTGATTAGCTTTCAAAAATTGTATCTTTGACCTTATAAACAACAGAGAATTCCTATTAACGGAGTTCACAGGTGTTGTGATTAGCTTTCAAAAATTGTATCTTTGACCTTATAAACAACACAAAACAGAAATCATGAGCACTCAACTTAGTTGTGATTAGCTTTCAAAAATTGTATCTTTGACCTTATAAACAACTACATTCAGAAAGACCAAATTCAAGTCATTGTTGTGATTAGCTTTCAAAAATTGTATCTTTGACCTTATAAACAACCAGTAACTACATCAAAAGAATCTGAATGTAGTTGTGATTAGCTTTCAAAAATTGTATCTTTGACCTTATAAACAACGTTTGAGTAAAGCAGTCCATCGGAATTGAGTTGTGATTAGCTTTCAAAAATTGTATCTTTGACCTTATAAACAACTGATGTACTTAAAGACCTTCCCGCTAAAGTGTTGTGATTAGCTTTCAAAAATTGTATCTTTGACCTTATAAACAACTAAAATTTGCATTCCAATTTACATGAAGAGGTTGTGATTAGCTTTCAAAAATTGTATCTTTGACCTTATAAACAACGTAATGCATTGCAACTCTCTTTGCGAGTCTGTTGTGATTAGCTTTCAAAAATTGTATCTTTGACCTTATAAACAACTTCTTTGATAAGGATGCAGATGTGACTGGAGTTGTGATTAGCTTTCAAAAATTGTATCTTTGACCTTATAAACAACTTGATCCTGAAAGGCAAAACACTTTACTTAGTTGTGATTAGCTTTCAAAAATTGTATCTTTGACCTTATAAACAACCTGATTCAGTATTTGCAGCACTTTCATTATGTTGTGATTAGCTTTCAAAAATTGTATCTTTGACCTTATAAACAACGCGGTAGCAGCACAGGCAGCAGCAGTTGCAGTTGTGATTAGCTTTCAAAAATTGTATCTTTGACCTTATAAACAACGGACATGGCTTCAACGATAACAGGAAGTACGTTGTGATTAGCTTTCAAAAATTGTATCTTTGACCTTATAAACAACTCTTTCCCATGAAAGCAACTACACTAAAAAGTTGTGATTAGCTTTCAAAAATTGTATCTTTGACCTTATAAACAACGAAAAGAAAATCTATCACCGTAAATGGAAGTTGTGATTAGCTTTCAAAAATTGTATCTTTGACCTTATAAACAACATACGTGGATTGTTCTATCAATTTCCATGTGTTGTGATTAGCTTTCAAAAATTGTATCTTTGACCTTATAAACAACCTTCCAGTTGTATGCATCATAATATCTTCTGTTGTGATTAGCTTTCAAAAATTGTATCTTTGACCTTATAAACAACATACGTGGATTGTTCTATCAATTTCCATGTGTTGTGATTAGCTTTCAAAAATTGTATCTTTGACCTTATAAACAACCTTCC
>Ga0302271_10004789_pt1 | contig 10643 bp, 5 predicted proteins | sample III_Bog_N1_1_FD_198767 | JGI IMG/M metagenome (GOLD analysis project Ga0302271, IMG submission 198767) | Peat permafrost microbial communities from Stordalen Mire near Abisko, Sweden - III_Bog_N1_1 | ecosystem: Environmental > Terrestrial > Soil > Wetlands > Peat | place: Sweden: Abisko... | reverse complement strand
AGAGACGGATGTCCGAAAATTATCAATCTTGGTTCTGCCAAAACAGATTTATTCTATGAAAGGAAAAAATATGGTTTCAAGAAAAGGTGAGGAGAGAGAAAAAATGTGAGAAAAAACCAAGAAAGGGAGTACACACAGTTTATTCATTTCTTTTTATTGGAGAGTATGAATCTACTGAGTAAAATTTATTGTTTTATGTGGTTTTTGCTTATTGGTTTTGGATTTTTAAGATGACAAAAATACAACTTTCTCAATTGGCAAAAGAACTTTAATATCTCGAAAAAGCATCAACGTCTACCAGATAAAGAAGGATATTAATTAGACAAACATCCTAAAAAGTATTACAAAATAATAATATCCTCTCTTTTTTATAAAATTAATCAATTCGAACCATTCATTAAAAAAAATTTAAAATGAAACAAAAATAATTAACTTTTTTTTAATTTTAACAATATTCCAAAAAAGCATTAATTCTCTCAATTATTATAAATTGCCAAATTGAATCCACCACCTGTGAATCGTTTATACGGTAGATTTATCTAAATCGCCATGGCTTTCTGTTATGTCTACTGAGCTTCAATTTATTGCTATTATCTTTTCTTCTGTTCATACAATTTTCTCTAAGAATCTTGTAACTCTTTCTTGAGTCTATCAATCTCGAGCTTATATTCCAATAAATAACTCTGATACATAATTAACTCCCCATTCATCGCTCTCATTTGTTTAGTCTTAGATTTTAACGATTCCTTGTAAACAGGAATTAATTTTTCTTCCTCAACACCTGGTTGTCTCTTCATTTCCTATTTTAGTTTCTTTAACTCTGATTCTTTGTTGCTTACTATGGGTTCTTTCAAAATCACCTGCAATAACAATTAACCAAAAAAACACAAAATTATTTCATTTTTTCCTTTGAAATTCTCTCTGACCTCTTCCGTTTTCGTGATGAGTCTTTTCTGCAGCGATTAAATCTTCGTCATAAGTTCATATGTCTCCGAATCCGTTGCTTCAAGCTTCCTCCATCTATGAACATTCATTGGCTTTTAAATCTCCTCAGAAAGTGCTTTAACTTTAAGTTTCTCCTCAACTAATTCCTTAGCTAAATTGTGTATTTTCCTTTTCATATCTTCAATTGAATTCGACTACGCTTTGAATTCTTTTATTTAGTTAATCAACAAATCAGCAATTTTGCTCTTCCATACAATGATATCTCCTAGTCGTTCTTAATATTAAACTTCTCCTTTTTTAAGTGTCGACTGATTAATCTTAATTTTCTCATAAAGCAACGCTGCTTCTGCATTTCTACGAATCAACTAAGTACCTAATTATCCAAAACAATCAACTTTATCTAACCTATTTCATTAAACCAAACTCCCCATTACCTAATATATATCTCTCTGCCACAACTCATTCATATTCTTCATGTAACTTCTACCTTTATTACTCTGATTCTTATATCATAAACCTTAATTTCGCAATATCTTACTAAAACGCTTTAATCTTCTATTCTTTTTCATTAATTTCCTTTTTATATTTCTAACTCTACGCAGTGTGATCCTTACTTATCTCATCCTTTTTCTTATGATTAATGTGCTCCTGTAGCAGCTTCTTCTACTTCGAATCGATTTCTTCTTTCAGTTAAGATATCTAACGATTCACAATCTTCTGTTTTCTCTTGATTTCTTCTAGATCATCGAGTGTCTCCGTGAGATTCTTCGAATAAAGATTCCTCTCTTAACGATACAGTCTCATATAAGTTCTACTGCTACTTCAATTTAGCTTGTGTCTCTATGTTCTTCTTTTGAAATTTCGATATTAAATTGTCTTTTAACTTAATCTCCTCTAATGCATGGAAATACTTCGCATTAGCCTATGCTGCCTGTAACGAAAATAAAATCACAAAAAATCATATTTCCATGTATTCCCCCTTTCATTCTCCTTCTTACTTGAATAGCATATTTCTCCTTTTCCTTCTTAAGCTATGCAATCGAATAATTCTCCTTATCCATTTCTTTATTCATTCCTGATAACTCATTCTTCTTTTCTTTAACTACTTTCTCTTTCTAAATAAATTCTTCTTCTTATTTCTTATTGTTAGTATCAGCTCTATCAATCTCCTTTTGTAGAATATCCCTATTCCTTCTCAGCTCCTCTAGAGTGCTCCTCCCTTCTGCAGCTAGTTTCTTTTCGTCTTTGATTTCACCTTCTAAGAAATTTATCCCTTATTCTGTGAGATTTTTAATTTCTTCAACTGCTATTTTCGATTGTTCTATCATCGTTATGTCATCTTGTAAATGCTGTTTCCGGCTTAATTTGTGCTTTGTTAGCTCCAAATCAATGGAGATCTCTTTATCCATCAAACTTTCCTTTTACTTTATTTTAAAAAAATCAACATATTTTATCATATTAGTGATAAAGTTCTAAAAAAATCTAAAAAAAATATCTTCTTTTCTCACCTCAAATTCTGCTTTTTTCTTTTCTCTATCAGCTATTTCCTTATCGAGCATCTCAATTCGTTCTTTAATATCATTCAACTACGCCTCCAGCTATGCTTTGATTCTCAAGAACTCTTTTAGTTTCTAGTTCTTTTCATTCAATCCTTTCCAGCTGTCTTCTAACTTCAACGCAAGTCCAGTTTTCTTCTTAATCAGCAACTTAATCGATGCTTTCGCTGTATCAATATTATTCTTTTACTCTTCTTACTCCTTCTAAAGTTGTTTCTTTGTCTCTTCATGCTTATTCATCTTCCCTTCTTGTTTAGTTTCTCAGTTTGCAAGGTTAGAATACGCATCTTATATCTCCTACTTCAATTTCTCAGCTTGCTAAGTGGATCCTGAAAGTAATTTAGATTCTGAAAATGCAACTTCAACTTATGACTTCAATAAAGTTATTTATTTAGTCAGTTCCTCCTTCGCGATGAGTAAATCATGGACTGAAGTAGTTTACCCACTGGTTTGCTGTGATGATCTCTCGATAAGTTAATTGAGATTCTAAATTTCTAGCCCTAGATTCTCGATTTTCTGTTTGCTCTTCTCTTCCCTATCTTTGGATAACTCTAAGATCTTATACATCTTTTCAAGTTCACTCTTGAGATGCGCTATCGTTGTGTTATCTTGCTGAGTCATCTTCAATGCGCCTTGAAGGTTCTACGTATGATTTCCAATGTCACTGGTGTACTCCCTGCATTTAGCCAAGAGTCGTTTTTCATTTCCCATGATATCTTCAGAGCCTTATGGAAATTTTCAAATTTCTATCTGAACCTATCTAGACTCTAATCTGCTGCTAAGTAATTTAGAACTTCTTGAAATTCTCGCTCTAGTACCTCAAACGCTAAGGCTTCAACACCCCCAAAAGCATCAGAGTTCTGCTGCATTCCCAGAGTTTGTGAAGAAAATTATTTGAAAAGAAATAAATGATTATGTTTATGAAATTGAATTATCTAAACACACACAAACACACGTACAATGAATTAGCTATTGAATTTGTTCTTGCAACAAAAGTGCGTTTTAAAAAGTTTCAAAGAATGGGAAGAGAGGAAATCCACTCTGAATATCAAAAGGTAACTTTGAGATAGAGAGAGATCTGAATATTTTTTTGGAGACTAATTCAAACGAAAATAACTTTTCAAGCTTATCTAATATCCAATCAATCTTTCCAAAAATGATTTATTGAAAAATTATCATTCTCCTTTACTTGATAGTCAACCATAACTAAGATAGTGTGTTAACAAATGTTTATTTCAAAAGCTGAATCAAAATACAAAATATAATTATTTTTAAGTCATAGCTATCATTTCTGATCTTGTTGAAAGGCATACTATTCCATTTATTTAATAGCTTTAAAAAAGCTAAATAAATCTCCCTTAGATTCAAAACAATCTCAATGACTCAGTCTTTCATAGTCTAGCTGTAATTTTTACATATTTTATTATTTTCAGATGGCGAGAAGTATCACAGAGATTTAAACTATTTTTGTGGGGATTAAACTAGGAAGACGCATATCAAATACAAGCTTGTGCGTATTGTATCCAGCAACTAATAAGAAACATAATCACAGCACGAATAATCTCCAAGAGACATATGACTTAATATAAAATATCAAGGGAAAGTGTGTGAACAGCTTTTGATAAGGATTATCTTGTGTGTGTTGGAAACTTAGAATATTTCATAGCCCCCAAATTTACGCGCAAGATAAAAGAAGATTTTAGAACAACAGAAAAGAATAAGAAGATAAGTGTTAGAACTACCAAATCAGATAAATAAGAGAAAGAATGGATAAATATGTGGAGTTGCTTTAATAAGCAGAAGGAACTCAGCTTGGAAACCTAACTGATGACAGAAAGAAAGAATGTATGAAAGATTCCATCTCAGTTGTTTCGCTTTAGAACTTCAGAGACGATAATAGCAGAAACTTGCCTATGATCTTGTTTTAATATAGAAAATAGGGTGAAAGAATAGGATAATTCATCTAAGCAGTGGTTATCTGTGAAATCGCAGAGATTCTTAAGAACAAGAAATAATAGATAACAAATTCAGGAGTGGAGATGTTTACTTTTGAATAAGAGATATCAGAGGCTTTGAAAACTGTTGATAAAGAAAAGGAAAATTATTTCTTCGATAAGATATGCAAAGAAATTGTGAAGTAAAGTCAGATTCTACAAAATCTTTCTGAAATCATTTAATTCGAAGGCAACTTTAAGCCAAAAATCATGAATGAGAAAAAATTTTTAAACATTAAAGATGTTTAGGATTGCATACAATAATGGAATTGCTATTCAAGAGCACATCTCGACAGCATGGAGTATAAGTTTTAAGATTTTAATACTATTGATCCAAACAATCCATTTATCCTTGTGAAGAACGATTAGCAGCTTTAAATAAATAATTTTAATAATAAGTGTTTCTTCTTAATAGAGTCAGGGACATAATAAGATAAATAACCAGGAAAAATCCAAGACTAAGAACCACCTTCATTAATAAACGGTCATGCAGATATAGATAATAATAATGTGCAAAAAACAAGTAATATCACGTAGAATAATACTAAAGAAAAAGGGGCAGGCAACAAAAAGAGATATTAAACTCATTAAAATTAAAGCTACAATGAAAATAAAATAAATCTTTAGTAGAAATAGTTTTCTTCTTCTTGTATTTTGAATACAAATAACAATGACAAAACCAACAAAGAAATGGAATTGAAAGCCTTAGAAGAAGTATCTTCAAGTCAAGAGTAGTTCTAACAATAATGCCAAGAAGTAAAAAAAACAATTATCAACAACAGTAACAGTTCTCTACCGTGTCATACTGGATTAATAAACAAATATGTAAGTAACACCTCCCCTGTGTCAATTTGTGACTAGCATAATTTCATCTTTACAAAGGAATAAAGCACAAACGATTAAGCAGCTCCCAGAGATTAATAAATTAATGAAATTAAAATGTCTTCTTAGGGTTTATTAGGAAAAGAAGAATAATATGATTAAATAAGCAATGAATAGATGATGAATGAACACATCAATCATTTCGTGATTGAAATGGAGAAAGAGAAAGAGGAAGAGGAAGAAAAATAATCAGGTGAAGGATGTTAATAAAATTAAGAACAATAAGTTTATGAGCAATTACAGATAACAAATGTTACAGATTAAATCAAATAATAAAAAGAAGAACAACAAGAACAAAACAGTTTTTCTTCTCTAAAAAATGATGCTGAGAAAAATAATTAAGAAATCAATAATTCAACCCAAAACAACTGTTTCAATGGGCCTCTTTCAGAGTTTAATGACTCTGAGGATAGCTCAAAACAATTACCTAGTTAGGAATCTGATTAACTTCCTAACGGAGATGCAGAAAACATGCAGGTTTATTAGAAGAGTCAAGAATAAACGTGGGATAATGAATGCTTAGATGAATAATTTGAGAAGAGCTAACTAATAGAACCATAGAATAGGTAATAAGCAAATCAATTCAGTTCTTTAAAAGCAGAAGAAAGAGGGACATAAGGGATCGTTGAAGAAGTAAAGTGTGCAATTGAAGTGAATAAGGAAGAATCAAACCAACTGGCTGCATAATACCAGCAAGAAGATCAATCAAATGGAATTGAAGAAACAGAAATAGTGTTGGAATAGAAAGACGATTAGCCAAATAGAAAAGACAGCGAGGAGAAAGCATAGAAAAATGAAGAGATAGGAGAGAAAAAAGAAGAAGGTTTCTTGAAAGGCGAGGGTGATTAGCTTATTCTTGAAGACAACAAGAAGGATTAATATGTAGATGAAGAAAGGTAGGAGAAGTAACTCTAAGATTTAGAAAGAACTTTAGGAAAGGATGAAGATGTGAAATTGAAAGAGGGAAAAGACTCTCTGGAAGAATTAGAACATAAAATAGAAAATACTGAAGAAGAGTTAATAAAAGAGTAAACATAAAAGAAATGGAAAGAAGATTTTGAGGAAGAGAAGAAGAAGAGAATACTATTGGAAGAAGTAATTCAGGAAAGATAAAATGAGATACTTAGTTTAAAGGAATAGCTTAAAGAATAGAAGAAAAATGAAGAAGAAAAAGAAATACAGTTAAATTTATTAAACGGATAAATAAAGGAAAAGGATAGCAATGTCACTTCGATGATAGGGCTTTTGGAAAAGAAAACAAAGGAATTTGATGAAATGGAAGCAAAGAAGGAGAAACTGGAGGCTGAATTGAGGAATCTGAGAGAAAACTAAGAGAAAGCCGCTAATTAGTTGGCATTATTCAAAGATAATTATAGCATTTCAACAGATTTAGAAACTAAAATATTAGAGTTTAGAAGCGAAACAATGGAGCTGAAAGATCAACTGAATGGAGCAGAGAGAACAGTTGAAAAGCAGTCAGATTAATAAATAAAGGAACTCCAAAAGAAGTTGTAAGAGAAGGAATCTTAAAGTCAAGCTGAATCAGAGAGATTCAAGCAGTAATTACAATAGAAGGATGATGAGAATGTGAGTAAAACATTGGAGGAAAAGAGAAAAACATCGGAGGAAAAGAGAAAACTACAAGAAGAGTTTAGCAAGAAAGAAAATGGGCTGATTGATTAAATTCAAGCTTTGGAGAAGAAACTCATAGATCTTGAAAATACCCATTAGTAAAATAATAAAAAAGCTAGTGAATAGTAAATTGAATAGCGGAAGAAGGATTTTAAGTATTAAAAAGAGTAACTCGATAAAAAGAACTAAGAAGCCTAGGATATGGAAACAAAATTAAGACAGGAAATGGCTAAACAATAATCAGAGGCTGAAGGGACAATTAAAAAATTAAATTCATAAATAGAATAATAGAAGAAGGAGTATCAGCATTAATAAGAGTAACTCCATAAAAAGAACTAAGAAGCCTAAGATATGGAAACAAGATTGAAGCAGGAAATAGCTGAAGAAAAATCAAAAGCTGAAAAGAAAACATAAGAACTAAATTTGTAAGTTATTCCTTTTTCCTAGACCACCTGCATTTACAAATATTTGGCTTATTTCTGTTGTGTGTTTACCTGATTTAATAGAGAGAAGATTCACCTTGAGTGTTAGATGCAAGCCACGATAGACGAGCAACTCGACCACATCAACTAGTACTTTATATCTCCCTCTGATGCCTGTTGATTCATGTTTAACTCATTATTTTTTCAAACTCCCAGACTGTAAACCGACTTAAAAACCCAGCAAGACCACATAAATTGCTTAACCTCGAACTACAATGATTTAAATTAGTAAGCAGCACTTTCTTTGACTCTTTCCTTTTAAAAATAATCTTCTAATTCACCTATCTTTTTTCTTCTCTATCTAGTACCAATGAAAGACTCCACAAAGACTTCAATTCTCTGAACCAGCAATGCCAAGAAGCCAATGAATATATCACCAAGTAATTATTATTAATACTTTTTCATATTTCTCTCTTCCCAAACTTTCAAATATCTTATCACATTTCTTTTCTTTCATTTTTCACCAATTTTTATCAAAAAACAGAATCGATAAAGAACTTTAAACACATAAAATTGCTAGCGAAAATGAGCTTGTATAGCTCCACCAAGAGTATCAAGAGAAATGTGCATAAATAATCAAAAACAAAGAGGACATCGAAGCTTTAAATATGAAATATCACGAATAAACTCAAAAGCTTATCAGCATAACAGCAAAACTAAATAAATTGGAATTTGATACAAAAGAAGCCATTCTAGCTCCTTTTAGAGACTTAATCAGAGTCTGCTCTGAGTGCAACAAGCCTGTACCATCAGTTGAAAACTTCAACGGAAAGGATAGATGCCTCGATTGCTATAATGAGTACCTCTCTGAATTATACTGACTTATTTTGAATTTTTCAAAAACTTATTAAACAAAGCAAGGAGGTTAATATGTCCAATATATTGTATTTCCCTAAGTTTCTTTGTAATATCCATCTAAATAATAAAATAAGCTTGGATTTTCATATCATTTGTATTTTATTATCTCATATTATTTGAATGAATTTCAAACTATATATTTTTGAAAAATTACAATGATTTAAGTGGGGTTAGAGTAATATAAAGTTGAAAGAGAAGAGAGAAATGCAAAATGGCTCTTCAAGTGAAGTAATTTAGTAATAAGTAATGTTTTTGAATTCTTGCTATTAAAGTTTTCTTTGACAAATTGACCGAAGAAAAACAATTATTAACAAACTCAGTTTTGAATTCTTAAAAACTCTAAAAAAATAATAATAATTTGTGTGGTTTGGTTCTTGATAAACATTTGAAGCGCTCAAGATAACAACATATCACTCTGCTCTAGAACCCCCTCATCATATGAGCTACTTGGATGATTCATCTACTATGGAATATCAAGGAGAACACCCAGGTCAAATGCAAATCAATCCAGAAATCTCTCGATTCGAAGAACATCAACCTTCTCAGCAATATGAGAATCTCTCCTGCAAAAGCCAACAAAGCTAAAGCTTCATGATGGATAACAGTGTGCTTAATCTACATCAGAATGAAGAGGAACTGAATAATCATACACCTAATACAACACAAGGGGATAACAAGAATAGCAACAACAATAACAATGTACTTACATTTAAAACATCATCCGATTCAAGCAATGTAAAGATTTTCTTTGTTTTAATCCATTTATGTTCTTAAATCTAATCACTTCATTCTCAAATATGCTCTATTTTATTGTGACATTTTCCTATTTGTTTGCTTATTGTTTGTTATCCTTCATTTTAGCTCAATAATAATATCCTCTCCAACCCTAACGTTGAGATACGCATTGGGTATTTTTCCCAAGAAAAAGAAGGACGAACGCCTTAGAAAACCCGAAGTAGTTCCTCTAAAAAAAGAAATAATTCAGAAAATCCTAGTGGACATAAAAACCTTCCTGTGATATCTTCGAAGAGTCCTGAGAAACTCTAGCGGATATGCTTAACACAGCATGATAACCCACATAAGTTAAATATTGACCTTAAACTCAGTAATCGATCAAGTAACACAAGTAACAGTAAGAATATCAATCCAAATAATCCAATTGTCGCTTGGAAATACATGGATGCATCCTCCAATAATGGGAATAACAACTCTAAAGACTTACCTTTACATGACGAAGAACAAATCAAAATTGAACTGTAAAATACAACAGCTGGAAATATCCCAAATAGTAACAGAAATAGCTCCAGTGATCATGCGAAACAAAAGAAAACTATTTTAGAAATGATTTTCAGGAAAGTATAAATATTTTCGTCAGTGAGTCTACTCTGTCTTGTCATGGCATTGATGTTTATCATCGAACTAATCATAGAATCTGCTACTGATAAGCCTCGTGCTTGCGTGGAATACGATCTAGGAAGTATGTTCGCTCCTGCTGTTGCTAATCAAATTCATTTACATAGACTAATCGTGTCGTCGTTCCTGCATGGATCGTGGATGCATATATGCTCAACGTTATTTACTTTATTATTCTATGGATACGTCCTAGAACATAACTACGGTGTAGCTAAGATGATTGGGTTGTATTGTATATCAAGTATCACAGGGAATCTCTTCACTGGGTTAATCAATCCATATCATATATCCGTAGGTCCCTCATCGATAGTTATGGCTGTGTTAACACTGCAGATACTGTTTCTTTATTAAATATGGAGTAAAATACCTAAACACAAGAAGAAACCAATTATGGTGATGGTTGTGATGCTATTTATCACAAATGTACTTTGCGCACTGGAGAGTTCGACTGTGAAATATTCGAATTTCCTTGGAGGATTCATAGCGGGAGTATTCATCGCAGTTGTATATTATAAACCGAGGAGAGGCTTTTAGAATGTGTAAAAAGAAGAAGAAAGAGGAGGAGGGAGAAAGACATGATAATTAAAAAATCTAACATTTTTTGTTATTTTAGGATTCTAAATTTTGTATTTATTTGATATTTTTGAATTATCTAGGATTCTATTGAAAATCAAGAGAATCTCCTCTGTTCTTCTAGGTATTATCGTTCTTTCTTGCTTTATTGCACTCATGGCGAGAAACACCTAAGATATAAATATCAGTAATCTTGAGAAATGTCACTCAACTTGAATAAGCAACATCCTTCTATGATAAATGTAAATAATATTCAGGCTTACTAAGATCACTGCCCTCCTCGTGTTAGTGATCTGTTTTAACTTATT
>Ga0302271_10004788_pt1 | contig 10646 bp, 9 predicted proteins | sample III_Bog_N1_1_FD_198767 | JGI IMG/M metagenome (GOLD analysis project Ga0302271, IMG submission 198767) | Peat permafrost microbial communities from Stordalen Mire near Abisko, Sweden - III_Bog_N1_1 | ecosystem: Environmental > Terrestrial > Soil > Wetlands > Peat | place: Sweden: Abisko... | reverse complement strand
AGATTTTTAACCAAAATATTAGTCAAAATTAATCACTGTTTTTAAGATATATTATCCTTTTCGAAAAGTTGGAAACAGCACTTTATTTTCGTTGATTTTAATTTTTTTAAAATAAAACCATCTTATTATGATTTTTCTCTTTCTTAATTAACCAAAACTGAAATCGAAATTCAGTCCTTAGGCCAATCAGTTCTATGTGAGAAAGCGATCCTGTCAATTTTCTAAACAAAGTAACAGTAGGTAGGAACCGAAATAATACCTCTCGACCTTCCCCTTAGGTTTCAATAAGAAAATACTTTTTCCCTCTCATAAATAATATTTCTATTAATTTCGATGCTTCAACTTTTGCCCAAAGTAAATGCGAGTGATTTGAAGTCAAAAATATTATAAAATTAATATTGAAAAAAACTGTTGATAGCTAAGAAAGCCTATGATTTTGCCCTCACTGAGGACATATGCTAAGGGAGAGGAAGTAGGTATAATGACAGTTCCTATTGTAATTGTAGGCTTTTAAACTAATGATACATAAATATAAGTTTGTGCTTGATGAAATTGATGTTTGGAATAGTAAGAATTTTATTAGTAGAGAAAATATCAACATTTTATCAATGAGCTCCCTCAGTCCTTGCGAGGATGCTATTATGAAGAAAGAACAACAATAGGTAGAATCTTCTAAGTGCTCTATTGCTATTACTGTACTGGCTGCTGCTGTTCCTGCTGATTGGAAATCTAACTATTGCTAAAGTTACTAAAGAACATGTTATTATTGCTGGTGCTGCTGACTGGAATGACTGATTCAACTGGTACTTGCTAAAGATTATTAGCCGTTTCATAGATCATTTACTACTAGCTAATCTATTACTATTATGATGACTGCACTGTCGGAGGTGTTGGCTGACTATCTGGCATAATCATTTTAATCAAAGTAGCTAAGTAAGCTAGTTCACTTGGAGAACAGCTCGACACAGCCAAATTAGATCGTTCATTTGCAAGACTACCACTCGAATGATGTTGTAGCGACTATTAGCTGTATTATTAATATTACTGGATTTAAAATTACTGCAGTTGTTGCTGTCCAAACTAAGAAGGAGCATACTGTGGCTGTTGTTATATTCCTAGATACTATTGTGACTATGGTAGATTCTAAAATTATTATTATTGAACCTATTGCGAGTAGATCTGCTGCTGCTGCTGCTGCTGCTGAAGCTACAGCTACTGTTACTATTGGTATTGAAATTACTGCTCTTAAAGCGCTTATTATTACTATTGCAGCTATGCTTGCTAACCAGCAACAAAACCTGCTTTTGTCTGATTCATTCCAGGCTGAGAATAATAAACTAAAGAAGAAGAGCCAGTCGACGAACCTCCCATCGCCATTATCTGCTGTTGCTACTGTAATAATATATCCCCTCCTGAAGCATACCCACTTAGCTAAGGTTAAGGCTAAGACTGCATCTACTACTGCTATTAAAACTACTACTACTACTAATATTACAATTATTACTATTAGAATTAATATTACTATTACTAAGCAACTGGATCAAGCAATAATTGTGATGGTTGCTGAGGCATAAATACAGATTACTGTTAAGGCTATGACACTCCACTCTATTGCTATTACTGCAGCTATTAGAACGGTGTTTGCTAAGACAACTGTATTTGCTATTGTGGTGATGATGTCAGAATCTAATTATTTCGGAATACCAAAGCTGCTGATTATGATGATGATTACTGCTATTGAAGTTGTTGTTGTGGACTCGACGCAATTGGCGATGATAGTATCTGCTAATTCTGAAGCTGCTAAAGTAATTACGGGTAAGGATTAGAAGGAACAACGACAAGGGGGTTCAGTTATGATTAAGAGAAAATAACTTGCTATTGCTAGGATGGTGATTAGACATATGGTAATGACTAGTTCTACTATTAGCCTTCTTGCATTTTTAGTTGAGGTGAGATAACTTGCGGTTAATTTGTTAATGAAAAAGCAGTTGGGTTTGGGGATTCTTAGAATTTCTTTGTTTTAGTTTTGATCTTGGAATAAGGAAGACCAGTGAGGTTATTAGAACCATGAACAGCAGCAGTAGAAGAAGAAGCAGGTATCATGGTCATATTATCTCTGTCTTGTTGTCCATCTTTTTTACTTATGAGTATCTCAGTTGTGATACCTTTCTCTGGTTCTTCTTCTCGCTTGATTAAGCTCTGAGTATTATCAATTTTCGGTGACACGCCTAATAGCTCGCCTGTGTTTGCTCCAAAAGGACTAGTATTAGTGCTAAGATTCAAGCGAGAAGGAAGAGTGTCTGTATGTCGACCTGTACTGCATGTTTTTCGATGGCTGGACTGTTAAAGGGGAGAATGAATAAAGGAAAGGAGGATAAAGGATGTGAGGGCAATTGGAATTAATTTTGAAAAAAATGAAGAAGAAAGAAAGAATTAAGAGTTAAAGAGTGCTGTTCTTGTTGTTACGGGTTTTCGTTTTCTTTTGGCTTCAGGTGATTCAGGCGAATACTAATAGCCTTCTTTGCTTCCTTTGATGTTTTCTTACTGCTCTAATTCTTCACTCTTTACTGTGTTCGTTTTCAACTGTAAGATCGCTCTGGATTGCTTTGGATCTTCTTCTTCTTCTTCTTCTTCTTCTGCTTCAATATGGTTTTCCTCCTACTATGCGATGATGCTTTTTCCTTCAACTTTCATCAAAGTTAATTACTATTACTACACTTGCAGCTCACTATTGTTGCGAGTTGAAGTAACCTTTATGCTGCTAGAAAGTTACTGCACATCTTGCTCTCCCCGCTGTGGCTCTCTGTTTTTTTGTTGTTCCATATTCCTTTGATACTGAACATTTGCGCTTTCTTAGTTGGAAAGTTTATCATGATTTAGATTCAGTTATTCAAGCTCTTCTTTCTTCAGCCGCTATGGCTAAATTACAGAAGTAAATATGTTTGCTGATGCTGCTACTATTGGTGGTGATGGTGGTTTAGTTAAATTCTGATAGCTTATCTATGATGCTCCTAGTTCTTCTAGCTATCCTTATCGTTTACTTTGATTGTCTTCTTCATTGGTGATTTCCTACAGTATCAAACAGAATCAAAATGAAACAAAGAATGTAAAATTGTTAATTCAAATGAAAATGGAGTAAGTGATTTATAACTCAATGGAAGAAGAAAGTATGTACAAATAGCTTTGTTGCTGCTGTTGTGGGTAGTATTTTTTTAATGATTCCAATCAATTAAACTAAATTATTATCACTTGTATTGGCTTTAACAGCTCTGTAATACTATCCAATCTTACTCACACTCCCCCCTCTCATCTCCAAATAACTCATTAAACAAGAGTTTTGACAGCTTTTATTATCATTTTTCTTCAAAGTTAAAATTCCTCCCTTATTGCTGATAACTTTTTACCATCTCAGTCTGATAATTCTCCTCCCTTTCTGATTTGAAAGCTAACAATTAAAGTCTATTTATGTTGCCTAAAGGGTAAACCGCAGATTGTTCTTCTCTTTTCACCATTGTATTGTCGAATTCCTATTGAATCGCCGTTCCAATAAGAGTACTTGATTACTTTTCTTAGATCTATTCCTCTCCTTCTTCTTGTTTTAGCACTTTTTTCTCGTTTTCCATCACTCCTTATCCAACATTCTCTGCTAGATTCGCCTACTTAACCTTAGGATATTCTCTTTAAATGAACTCAAAGAATGATTTAAAAACAGGTTTCGTGCAAGATTCCATGATCAGATCTCGAAATTATGAAAATTCAATAATGCATGCAGGCAGAATAACCTGTTTCTCTTCTTCTATGCGTCTTCCCTCGTTCTCACCAGGAAATCCTTGACGCTCAGCAGTACCACCACCACCAGTCTAAGATGATTTTCTGAAAATTATATCCGACAATTAGAGCCCTTTTTCTTCAGGGGCATACTTAATCAATAGAGATTGAGCTAGCTCTTTGGTTTGTTCCAATGTCTCGAGTGACCATGGATATCGCTTAATGTTCTACAGACCCTAAAAGAGCAGAAACAGAAAAACAAAATGAAGAGAAAGCGAATGAGAGGAGATAACATAAATACTAATTTAACTCAACTTAAACATAAAGACCCTACCTGCTCATAGTTCTCTGGGCTTGTCTCTAGTATTTATTGCACCAGGATATTTATTTTGTTTTAGTTGTCTTTCTGAAGTATTTCGTTGTAGTTATCTAATTCAAAAAATATCAAAAAGAATCAACTCCATGACAGCAGAACACTTCATTAAGGAAACATCAAATGGTAATAATTCCATTTATCAGCATTCTTTTCAATTTCCTGAGCTTTTCCCTTGTAGAATTCATGGTTCGTACAACGGTGAGAAACCATTATTATTCCAATCTCAAAAAGAGATGAATATAAGCTGAATAAGAAATCAAAAGTAACCTCAGAAAATTATTCTTTTCTTTTAATTTATATTTCAATTCATGCGTTCATCTCGCAAACTATCCTTGATACACCATTCAAGCAACTCTCTGGGTATCCCAAAGTGAATATCAGCCCCTTGATCTATTTGGTTCTTACCTAAGAATTCCTTATAGTCGCGAACGAAATTCTTCTAAGCGAATTTCTTTTTTAGAAAATCTTCGTTCATCGTCTTTTCCATTGAATCGTCCCTACAAAGGTGGAAAGACAATAGACATGAAAGCTCTATGAAAAGAATGAGCATTTGGTGTTGTTGTAAATGCAAGACGCCTTCAAATACCTGAATGGAAGAGCATATTCCGCATTACTTTCTAAGCCGAAGTACTGGTTCTTGAGTGTTTTCTGCTCTTTTTTAGTCAGCTTCGACTTATTAGCGATCCTATCATATATAAATTTAAACGCTTTCCGCATGCAGAACTTGATCATTTCCTCTTTTGACTTGATCATCGAGGAAAATTTCGCTTCAAATATTCTCTAGATTGCTTCGTATTAGGGGTTCTTTGAAGGTAAGGTCATTTTCTTCCTGAGAATGCCATTTCGGTCGCTGTTTTCGATGAGATTCGTGATGATCTAATGGACGATGTCTTTATCGGAGATCTGCACAGCTGGTTTGAAATCCAGGAACCCAAGGAGCTTAATTTGATCTTCATGTGGGAATTTAGTAAAAATGTTGTAAGTGGACAATGCAATGTTTTCTCTGATAAGTTTGCGATTTTCTTTTTCTGCTCGAAGCTCAGTTAAGCTCATGTTCAACACTCCAGGTGGTACAACTATTTATTAGTTGGTGATAGAAGAGATTATAGTAGGAGGTATAATAGATGCAGTAATACGATTGTTTGACAGGTTAATAAGATTTATTTCTTTGGTGATAGGTTGAGTATCAGTTGGATTCTTAATATTACTCTTTTCAGATGGATCTATTAATGTACCTGCTTCTGGAGGTTTTCTTGACTGTTAAGATAGCAATGAGATACCCCGCATGCTCTAAGAGTTTATCTTGAGCATGGTTTTCTCCTTAGAATCATCATTAGAGACAGCACCAAGATTCCCTGGTGTTCTCGATCTTGGAGCTGGAACTTTGAAAATAAGTTTTTCAATCTTTTGTGGACTCTCCACACTCTCTTTACTGGAAGGCTACATAATTTGATTAGAAGGGGATGATTGGTCTATTGAAGGAGGTGGTTTTTCGTTTGAGAGAGATTATTAAAAAGCAACATCAGCTGCAAGAGGAACACTAGTGCTGACTTTTTGAATCTACTCTAGCCCTATTTTCGTAGGATCCTTCGATTCTTCCTTGGATTTACTATCTTCACTCCTCATTTGATCCCAAATTCCAGCAAACGATAGAAGTATTTTTGTTAATCTTTGTTTGGATTATTAAATTATCTTGAGTTGAATTACACTCCCATGAAATCACGGATTATGAACCTCGGATGAGGTGAATTAAACGAAACCTTAGCTTGATTTCTCCTCGCCAATAACATTTATCACCCACTAATTGTTGGTTCTTTTTTGAAATATCTTCCCGCTTCAAATTAATGATTTGATCGTGGGTTTAAATACCTCAAATCGAATTGCAGGAAAGTTACAGAGACTTAATAATTTTTTACTACTTTAACGGAGAATTTACAGGCATCGTACAAAGAGAAAAAACAAAAGAGAAATCTGTCGGATAATAGTCATAAAGAACTTGAAATAAGGGATGGAAATTTTAAGATGATTTAATAAATGATTTCTTTAAATCATGATTGTATTTTTTGCTGTAAAAAATGACATTTCTTTTCAAAATACTTCTCAAAATGCAACTTCAAAGCTGTTTGAACATATTGCCTTGAGCCTTAGTTAGTTTGATTGAAACGAGTGGATGTTCTCAATATCCTATCAGTTAATTGAAAGTGTAAGCAACATTTGAAAAAAAAAGTGTAAAAACTCTATGTTTCAAAAAGAAGAATGGATATGATATTTTGAGATAATGTTCGATTAATTTTAGATTTCTAAATCAGAAAAAATTAAGATTTCCTAATGTTAGAAAGATTGTAAGAAGAGAACATTTTTAAATGCTGCTCTTTTGATATTTGTCTCTAAATAAAGTTGAGAATTTTTATGTGGGGATAGCTGCGTTTTGGTTACAGAGATTCATGTAATTCCCTTGATTTTCAATTAAGAAAAATGTATCTTAGGATTGTGGTTTGTGGAAGAACTATTTAAGAATTTAATTTTAATTATCAAAAACAATCAGAAAATATTAAGAAAGAGAGGAAGAGGAAGAGAGGTAGGAAATTCAAGGGAAATAAGCAAAATTCAACATTTTAATTCAGAAATTTTTTGTTATGTTTTCTGTTTCAGAAGGATTAATCAATTTTTTCAGGTAGTTTTTTTGAGAAAAGAAATAAAAATGTTTATCCAATCATGTTCTTTGCTATTGGAGTTATCTCTTGCAAATCGTTTTTGCTATTTTTATAGATCGTTTAGTATTAGTTTTATTATTTTGTATGTGTGTGATTGTGTTAACTATTTAGCTCATTTAGATAGTATGCTTGTTTCCCACCCAAAACAAAATCAGATCATTTTGTTGTTTTTAAGATTTCAAATATTATTTAAAATTATTGAATGATCACTTTTTCTGAATGAACAAGATTAAACAAGTAAATTTCTTTAGGATTTGTTTTTTTTTGCTGGACTACTTTGTTAATTGCAGCAACAAGAAATTTAGATTAATTTAAATAACACAAAGATTTTTATACAGATGGAATTGCTTTTCGGTTACTCCATTCAAGAAGATGAGATAGGCTTATGAAAAATTGCATCTTAACTATCCTAATACATACTAAGAAATAAAACACAAAATATTTCTATGCATATTCATTCTTCTTCTTCTTCGTATTTCATTCTACGTTTCCTTTCTTATCTTTCTTCCAATTTGAATTGTTTTTTCGTGCTAACAAACAAACACAGCAAGGCTAAAATTATTCAGAATCTAATAAGTAATATCCTCTTGAATTACCCATTGCATTATTTAACAAAATAATAGAGATATTCTCACTTCCTTGAAATAATAACACTACCAAGATAAGATAAACAAATCACCACATAAAAAAAAGAATGTTTAAACAAAAGTATTAGTAAAAAAGTGATTTGGATTTATCAAAGATATTTAAAAAGAAATCAAGAGAAAAATCAAGCGTTTCCTGCTGGCAATTTCTCTCTCTCTCTCTCTCTTTCTCTTAAATTTGTTCTTTCATCTCAGTTCATCATATCCATTATCGAAGTTATCAATTAATCCCAGAATGCACTAAATTTGTCTATTATGTCTTAATATTCTGTTTCTCTCTCTTTGATGTCATCTTCGGTCTATCCCTGTTGTCTTTCATCGTCTTGCTCAATCTATTATTATTCTTAGTTCTAGTTTTCATTATTTGACTCTTCTTCTTTTGGTACTTCCTCATCAGAGTCTTAATCAACTGGAATAATTATTACATCAACCTCTTGCTATTCTCCTTACGCCATATTATTCAGTTCTACTACAATTTCCATTACTACCTCCTAATTTCCTTAATCAAACCCATTAATCTATTGTTAGTCCTTTTCATTTATTGAGTCGTCATCCTCAGTAGTACCTTCCTTTTTCTAGCTGCCTATCACAATTATCCCTTCAGCATTTTCATTCTCTGTACTACTATTCACACTGTTTTCCCCTTCTCCTTGTAGGTTTTCTCCAAGTTTTGTTTTCTCCATGATTAACGCATTATTCACTGCAATTGTATCAATCTTTCCTTCTTCTGTCTAAGTTTTCTCATCTTCTGTCTCTTTATTCTTCGTTTCCTTTTCTAAAGGCTTTGACGAAGATGATTGATTCCCAGCTGAATCTTTAAACACAAAGAAATACAGTGCTGCACTGACGCCTGCAAGCAATGAAATAGCAACAATCCCTACTAGGATTTTGTATTTCATTGACTTCTTTGCTGGTTTGATGTTCAGCACATTCTCTATATCTCGATATCGAGTGTCTGTTTCAATCATGTTCCTGTTTGGTTTAAATTGTTTTTGACTTGCTTGTTTGTTTTCCTTTTTGTTTTAATGATATTTTATAATAATGCTTGTTTTAGGCGTCAAAGGAATAAATGAATGGGGGATGTGCAAATCTAATGGACTCATTTTCAAGAGAGCGGTGGGGGGATGCTCACTCTCTTATATCTAATTAATATATTAATAAGCATTATACTATTAATTCTCACTCTAATCTGAGGGTATATCTTCCTCACTTACCATAAACAAATACTTTAAATCTCTACAGGGACCATCAGCGGCCGTAAGTTAAAAAGATGCTTTTCACATGCAAATTAATAATTTTTAAATTTTTTTTGTTTAAAATAGGCTATTTTCGTTCTTTTCTTTATCTTGTCTGATTTTCTCGTGTAGTTAAACTTGCTAAAGGATATTTTTAACTCTGCTAAAAAAGAAGAAGACAATTTTTGAATAAATACTATTACTTTGTATTTGCTTGTTTTTTGCACAAAAATACAAATTATTTTTTGAAATTAAATTTACTATTCTTCATAATCAAAATGCAGCTCTTGCTCTAATATGAAATATTTCAAATATTTCATTTATCTCCATAATCAACACAGAAAACTAAAGAATTCTTTTTATTTTCTCTTCTACACACTATATCTCTATCAAATAGTCCTAGATTTAGCAGTTCATATTCTCTCAGTATTCTTTCTAAAAACCAATTTTACAGAACAGAGCATTTTTTTCTTGTTGCTTTTTAATCATTTCTTAGATAGTGTCTCTTGAATTAACCTCTGAGAATAGGGAGTACTATATAATTAATCCTCCCACATTTTTTTCTCAAGATTAATCAAATCAAAAACAAAAAAGTAAACCCCTTTTTTTATTCTTACAAACGCTCTCTCTCTCTCATCGTCTAATATTTCTAATTTTTACAATATTTAATGCTATTTTTTAAAAGATTTTTTCGTTTAAGCACAATAGCAGCATTCTCTTACAATAAATAAAATCATATTATGAGCTGTGACACACTCTTTAACAATAGTAACATTCTTGTTTAATAAATATATAAATCTTCTTCCTTTCTCATTTCTATCGCATATCTCTTCTCTCTTTCTCTCATAGAATATCATTCGTGGTTTTTCTTAGCGGCGTTGAAGAAGTTGTGTCCTTTTCATTTGGGAGTAGTCTCTCTTTGAGATTCTTTTGCTGATCTTCCATTTAGCATCCCATGAGTTCAGATGAATCATATGTCTTCGATCCCTGCAGGATATCTATGTACACTGATTCAGCTCTGTCTTATTAGATTCCTAATTCGTTCCTAACAATATTATCGAAGAGACACACAGTCCTTGGATCCTTATGAATAAACTTAATTTATTTGATTCTGCTTTGTTCATTAGATTTATTGAACTCTTGAGCATATGTCTTGATTGCTTGGAAGAGAACCTATGCTGATAGCTATTTCGGTATCCCAAAAAGATTCGAGCCAATGTCTGAGAACATCACAGAGGAAAGAGATCTCTCCGTTGCAATCTTTAATACTTTGGCAAAACTTTTTTCTAGCGTTTCTATCTCAGCAAACTACCCACCTCTCCAGACTGGAACTGCTAGATGAAACACAGTGGAGACATTCTTAAGATTTGGTGAAGAACTTGTGACGACAACCTCACCGTTTTTGAGCTGAAGAGAATTTGCTTAAGCTGTACGTTCATTTTCGACCAATTAATTCATTTATTCAACAATAGTAGAGGAAAATGAAGAATTAGATCGATTCCTAGCTTAATTATCAAGTCCAGTAACTAAACCATCTGCTGATTCTTTAGTTGTGTCGCCTGTTTTCACAACGAAGGAAATACCGAACAATTAATATTCCATATCACGAGAAACTTCTTCGCTTATTAGTGGCCGTACTACAACTGCCTACTTCTTTGGAGGACAGCATGTGTTACCCATAGAATTGAGTGATTTCCTTCTTTCCTTACTTACTGATTTTAGTTCTTAGTTTTCTTATTTGTTCTTTTCACTTTTATTTTAATCTGATTAGTTTGTTAATTTCAAACAAACAATTCCGCTTTTCTACCAATATCCTCCCCTCTTCGTTGTATCTTATTACCTCACAGAGCATTCATTGTCTCTCAAATTAATAAATCTTTATCTTTATTATCTCAATAATATCTATTAT
>Ga0302271_10004787_pt1 | contig 10647 bp, 6 predicted proteins | sample III_Bog_N1_1_FD_198767 | JGI IMG/M metagenome (GOLD analysis project Ga0302271, IMG submission 198767) | Peat permafrost microbial communities from Stordalen Mire near Abisko, Sweden - III_Bog_N1_1 | ecosystem: Environmental > Terrestrial > Soil > Wetlands > Peat | place: Sweden: Abisko... | reverse complement strand
TCCTATTATGTTCCTTGTCGTTCTTTGTTTATGGGTTGTGTTCTTCTTCAAAAAATATGTCTCTGTTGTAATCTCTCTTGTGTTCCTAAGTCTTAGCTTGGAGAATGATTAGTTTCTAGATGAAATCAAGTTGATTCTTTTTGTCTTTTTTTTCTATGAATGAATAAATTGAATTGGTATTTGTTTAATAATCTTTATTTATTAATCGAGTGTTTTATTTTTTCCTTTCTTAAAACAAGTGTTTCCTCATAGCTGCCCAGTCATAGAGATACTTTCCTATGTCAATTTAATGGGGGGGAGATGTTGTAGCCAAAGCATTTTTAGATTAAAAAGTGTTAAATCCAAGGTATCTTTAGAAAAAAGAAATCATCCCCCCCTCCTCCCCATTTAGCTCAGATAGTTGCTAAGGTCTGGGTGTTCAAAAATTTAAATAATTCAATGAAAGAAATTGATTGTTTAATAAGCGATAAAAACAGCTACACGGGAAAATCAATTTTGAAATTTCCCGCTCCTGTTTTAGCCGCCTTTATCGATCGGTTCTACTTCATTTCGAAATAGAATAGACTATTATTAATATTTGTCTAATTTACTAAGCTACATCAAAGCGAATAGAAAAATTTATTTTTCTTTATCAATTTTAAAAAGCATTTCTTGATTGCTAATATGTTGGTTTTATCTGTCTATTGAGTTCATCTGATAGGATTTTTTGAAATTCAATCTGTTGTTTTTTATCTTGTGTTATTTTTAAAAATTTCTTGGAATAGTTATTTAACGCATTTTTAAAAAACAATCAATTTCTGAACTGTAATTAAATCTTATCAAGTAACAAGTTTAATTTGAATTATGAATTTAACGCTGAAGATTATCAACTTTTTAAAAAAATAACATTCAATTATGAAATCAACACCTTGAACTTTAAATCTAAAAAGATGTTCTTTATATCAAATAAATTGTCATTTAAAGCTCATTATGCTTTCAATCAACAAAAAAGTTAAACAAAAAATTAGGATTAGGATTATGTTTTTTGTATTTTTGTAATTTTTTTTTGCATTTGCTGAAATTGATGTTTTTTTAGATAATAAACAAAAGGAAATTGAAGGGACATGACAAAGTATGATTAATTGAGAGTGTTTAGTTTTAAATTAACCGTTTATTTGATCAAGTTGCATATCTATCTTTAGCCTATTAATTTATCTTGGTTTTATCTATTTGTCTTGTTGTTGTTTCTTCAAATAAAATGAATTCTTATTGTCTTTAAATCTGAATTGATTTCATTTTGTGATAAAGAGTATGTTCTTCTTTGTTTGATTTTTTTAAGCAGCCTTTTGAAATTTCTCGTATTCATATTACTATTTTTACAATATCATTTTTACACTTTTTTTGACTAGTTTTTTGCAATAAATATCAATAAACCACAGCTAAAATATTATTAAATTTTCATTATTACTTTTAATAGAATTCTTGTGCATAAAAGAAATTTAAGCTTGTTTTTTAGATCAGTTCTTAGTCATCTTTTTTATTTATTCAAACAAAATATATTTTTCTTTGTGTTTTTGATTTTACTATCTCTAAAGATTTAAACAGAAATCGCCATTTTTTAGTTAAATAAGTAGCACTTTTTGATAATAACTACTCTAGTGCATAAATAAAAATTGTGAATAGATTGTGTTTTTAGTCAAAATATCTACTAGTTATTCAAGGATTTCTAAAAATTGAGAAGTAAAAACTTATTTTTGAAAAGAAAGTCAACATTTATTTCATCTCCCTTTTCAATTTTTAAGAAGGGAATAATGATCAACTCGATTAAATTCCAATGATGTTATTGAGTTTTTCTTTTATAAAAGATCTCCACACAATAGGTGGTCATCTCAGCTAAGCCAATGACCGTTCAATTTTAACTCTGGCAATAAATAACCTCAAGTGTGGAAATCAAAATAATACAAAGAAATTTAATCGAAGAATCAGAGATGTTTTCCAGATCATTTAATTATAATATAAGAATATTTTTTATTTGTTTTGTTTATTTCAGCATTATTTGGTATTTAATTTAGAAGAATCAAAGAACAATAAGCATCTTTTCAATGAAAATATATCTGGATCCACACATCTGTTATTACAGATGCGTCAGAGATAATACATAACATAGTAAAATCAGATTCTCACTTCATAGTAAAATCAGATTCTCACTTTTATTGTTACTTTCTTAATGTTTCATTGATTTGACTGCTTTAAATCCTATCTTGATCTGATTCTCAGAAAGGATAATATTTAAATAATATTTATCTTTGATTTTTCATATAACTTTTTCACATGGAAAACAATATTACTGAGTGTTGTGGTAGCTCCTGTAACTCCAAAAAATAAACTGGTACTACATCTAATAAGTTTTTTAATCCTCATTTCTCAACTCCTTTAGACGCCTTTACAAAAAGCGAACATGAACGTATTCTCTACACAATCGTTGTTCCTGCTGATAGAACTAAACCAGATTATCTAGCTACAGTCGATGTTGATCCGTAAAGTTCAACTTTTTCTAAGATTATCAGCAGACTTGAAATGCCTAGAGCAGGTGATGAACTTCACCATACAGGCTGGAATGCTTGTGCAAGCTGCAAAGGAAGCCCAGAAAGCAGACACAAATACCTTGTTTTGCCTTCGTTGAAAAGTGGAAATATTTACTTTATTGATGTACAAAGTGACCCAACAACTCCTAAGATTTTCTCGGAAATCACTGGTGAAGAACTAGCAAAAGGCACAAATGGAGGATCTTACCCTCATACAACTCATTGTCTTCCATCAGGTGATATTATGATTTCCTTAATGGGCAGAGATGGTGCTGAAGGTGCTGGTGGGTTTGCCATCATCGATGGGTAGACTCTGCAAGTTAAAGGTCGATGGGAAAGTGAAGAAGATCAGTAAACTCTAGGGTACGATTTCTGGTACTAACCTAAGTAAAATGTCATGGTATCTACCTAGTTTGGAGCGCCTAAAGCATTCTGGGAGGGTTTTAATCCAGCTGATGTTGCAAAGGGACTCTACGGCAAGAGTTTGTCATTTTGGAGCTGGAATGAAAAGAAATTGATAAATCAAGTAGACTTAGGCAACGACGGATTGATTCCATTAGAAGTTAGGTTTCCTCACAACCCTGATAGGACTTATGGGTTTGTTGGTGCAGCATTGAGCTCCAGCCTCATAAAGTTCTTCAAAGACGAAACAACTGGAAAGTATTCAGCTAAGAAAGTAGCACAAATAGAAAGCGTGCGAGTTAAGAATTGGGCGTTAGATGAAATGCCTGGGCTGATAACGGATATTCTCATATCTTTGGATGACAGATATCTCTATGTGTCATGTTGGCTACATGGAAACATCAATCAATATGATATTTCAGACCCAGAGAATATCAGATTAGTTGATACTCTGTTCATTGGAGGGCTACTTCAAAAAGGAGGGGAAGTATAAATCTTAGATAAGATCACAGGTGAGGTTCGAGATGATCTTCTCCATGAGATCCCAACTGTCCAAGGAAAAAAGCTACAAGGAGGACCTTAAATGCTTTAGCTTTCAAGAGACGGAAAGAGACTTTATGTGACTTCATCGCTACTGAGACCTTGGGATACATAGTTCTATCCAGGATAAAATAAAGCTGGAGGGCAAATATTGAAGATCAATGTGGATTTGCAAAATGGAGGATTAAAGCTAGATCACGAATTCTTGATAGATTTATCAAATGAGCCGAATGGACCAGCAGCAGCTCATGAAATGAGATATCCTGGAGGTGATTGTTCAAGTGATATTTGGGTATGATAATTTATATTTTTACTTGTTTAAATAAATCAATTATTTTGGGGTGTTCCTTGGATTTTCTTTTTAGTTTGCATACAATTATTCAGATCGATTACATGATAAAAATCTAATAAACAATGGAAAAATACATGATTGCTAATCATAAACTACACAAAAAATACAATTCGTTTCTCTCTCTCTCTCTTTTTCTTTTTTATTTCTTTCATTTTTCGGATGCATTTATCTTGGCAACTAATTAAATCAGATATTCCATGAAGATGCATTTTCTTTTGTTGTTCTCAAGAAACTCCACAAATTGAGAGGCTTAATAAGCGTCCGCACTTACAACTCTATCAGCTAATGCTTTCAATGATTTGAATATGTACTCAAGATCTTTCAATCCTGGAAGGGATTCCTATTAATTGCAAAATACAAAATCATATGAAACTAACAAAACTGCAACCAATCCGAATATTGTTTACTTCTAACGCTTCAGGAGGATGGGATTTAAAGAATTTATAGATCTCAGTGAGGATTTCAAACACTTTGATTTCAGTTTCTTCCTCAGCTCTGTCAAGGAGTTTCTCAAAGCATTTTAAAATCAACCTGAAAAACATCTTCTCACCTGCGAGTAATTGGGATTATTATCAGTAGAAAAACAATGTTATTTCATCATAATTGATATTTATGTTACTTCTCGAATAAACAACGGAGAAATCTGTCGGAACTGTCTTGTTTAGTATCTTAATTCCACTGATGATCACAACTCCAATAGGCTTAGAACTCACCAGTGCATCAAGCAGGGACTGTAATTCCTTCGTAAGTTCACTTTGTCTATAAGATCTGTTATCTTTATCGATTTTTATTTCTTTTTGAGTTGAAGCCTGTACAAAACAAACCAAAAATAGAAGGTTTTTTCCAATGACTTCAAAGTCTCTATTGTTATGAACAGTTTAGACTATCATTTAATAATCTTACTGAAGTGCACAATCGAAGTGCAATCATCAACACGATTTTGTAGTTATGCTCACTGAGAAATCGTAGAAGCGTTTAATCAATAACAGCAAGTTTGAGATCCATGACAAACTCACTTTTGTGTTTTTCAGTTTCAAGTGCTTCATAATGAGAAATTATATTCTCGCCTAAATCGTCGTAGAGCTCCTCAGATGTCAAAAGCATTTCCTTCATCTAGGTAGTATCATCATTTCAAAAAAAAATTTGCATCTTTATTGCTAAAAATTAGAATTTGTACCTATTTTAGGCAATCTGATCTTTCTTTTGATTTGAAAACCACTAGCTCTAAAGGGCTTCTAGCTGCTGTCTTACTGCTAATGGCTTTAGAATTCTTCTTCAATTATTCCTTTTTGTTTTCTTGCAAAGATTATCCCTTGATACTTTGATTCTATTCGATTATCTATGACTCCTAAATATCTTTCTATGCTAATTTGACTCTCGAAATATTCTCAATTCTCTACTGATTTTATGCTATTTCAGATTACTGCTATTCTTGAACTCTTTGCATATGCAAGATTCGTTCATAAAGCTATTTTTTCTCTCTTTTTTCTTCGGATAACAAATCAGTCAACTCACTTTCTTGATTCTCCTTCACTTCAATTAGCATTAATGCTTTCTCAAGTTCTTCTCTTGCTTTGAGATGCATTTCACGCTCTTGTTGGTATCGTACATGCCAAGGGTCTTCATTGTAATTATGATTGAACACCAATTATTGATTATTCTAACTATGATTGTTATTATAATTTGGTACTGCACTCATTTCTGATAAATTAAGTCTCCCTTCAAAGCCCTAGCCGTGTTTGTCCGAAAACAGCTAATCAAGTTGGTTCACGATTGGAGAAATCGAATCACTTCGACTTCGTTAATTGTTGTGATTTCGTTTGTCTTCTTTATCAGAAGATTTATCAGCGATTAGGATTTAATTATTATTATCATTCTCAATCTCCTAACTTCCATCAAATTCTTCTTCATTTGAAATATTATTGTTATTATGATCAATATCTGCTCTTTTGACAAACTAATTCAATGGAATATCTTCAAATTAATACCCCTCAAACATTCTGTTTTTTCGCTAAATCGTTTAATTATCTTAGAAATCCTTACCAATATTATTTCTAGGATATTGCTATTTTTGTCCATTCAAATTATTGTATTTTTTTTCATCGGAAGAAGAAACTATTTTTTTCGTAGAAGAGCTATTATTCAATTGTAGGTATTTGCTATTCTGTTGATTTACATTACTAGGAAGATTACCGTAGTTATTTGGTAATAATGAATGCTGTGATGCTGAATGTTGCTGCGATTCATTCCGAGAAGAAGAATAGGAATTTGGGAAATTATTTTGATTATTTTACTATTCCAAGGGGGAAATCTAATACATAGGAGGAAACTGTGAAGTCTATGGGATGGAAGAGCTATGACCGGAATATCTTTAGTCGATGAGTTTGTTCCGATTGCTGGAATTGCCATTGGAATTGAAATTTAATAGACTACTAGGAGGTTTATCGAAAATGTCATTGTAAAGGACATTCAAATTGGTATTATTTTAAGGGAATTTAATGTAATTTGGAGGTTAGTTGTTGGTGTCTTAAGAGTAAATCTACTTGGTTTTAGGTTGATTCTCAGGGTTCTGGTAATTTTTCGCTGAAGATTGCTATTCATTCATAAAGTTATTTTGCATGAAACCTTAGTTCATGTTATTGGTACTTTTACTCTAAGTTATTTAGGGATTTCTAGGTTATTTGTATTGCATAGACACTTGTTGATCTTTGGAGTTATTCATTAACGGCGAGTTACCTCCTCTAATCGAATTATTATTGTTGCTGCTAAGATTGTTGTGTTTGTTTGTATTTGAACTGTTTCTGGAGAATCTTTCAGGTTCTTCCAAGAGTGACGAGTTATTTATGTTACTTGAATGCTCTTGCACACTTTTAGCTTACTAATTTATTTGCTTTTCCTTATGCAAAATGCGGCCTAATCTTTCTTGTGATTTGTACTGCTCGATATTTGGGAAGTTATCGTTAATGGCTACTTTCCCGTCTTAGTTCTTTGTCTTGATTTCAGAGAGTTATTTCATGATATGATTGTCAAACGATTAAGCTGCAAGTTTCGATGGATCTTAGCTAATTTACTAGTCTAAATGAGTTTTCAAAAAAACAACAAATTAATAAAAAATCGTTGTTTTTATCTTTATTAATAACGGACTTACTTCTCTTGGAGTTAATTGGAGGGGATACATTCTCCGCTCTTTTAAGTTATTGTCTTTCTGAGGAAATGTCTCTGAATTATGGTACTTCAATACTATCTATTTTTGAAGCTGAATTATCTGCAACTTTAAATAAAGATTTTTCTGATTGTCTAACAGATTAACTAGGTGTTTCCATTTTAGTGGGAGATTATGAAGGAACTCTAGGGATTTTGTATTATTGTTGTTGTTGCTAATTCAGTTGATGAAGATTTTCATTTTATTTTCCTTTTCCATTTGGACTTGTAAAATCATCAATATTTGATATTTTAGATTTAATATTTCCATTTCCAATAATTCCACTTACTTCCTTATCATATTCAATAAAATATTCGTTTGTTTTTCTGCTCAAAAGTGTCTAGCAAGCTTCTTTAAGAGCAATATTTAACGCTTTTTTGTTAATCGACTCAATACGTTTATCCACTAAATCTCTAAGTTTTTTGAGTTTTTCTGTTTTTTGTGCTTAATTCTAAGAATTTATATTATTATTTTTATCAATAGGTTGCTTCAGAACTTACACCAACATTGGTATGAATCTTCCACTTAGCCAAATAATGCATCCAATTCTTGCATTGAGATTCTTTTCATTTTCACAGTGGAACAGAAGAATCTCAACTAAGATTTCAACACTACAACAGTCACTGAAGTAGCACTCATCTATAATCTACCATACACTGTTGTTCTATTATCTACCAGCTTTCAACCCTCGAAACTAATCTATTATTAAGCTTAAGAAAGTTTTCAGAATATTTAAAGGAATTCCATTTTTCAAGAGTTTCATTAAATATCTCACACAACGCTAGGCCTCGTTGAATACTAAGAAATTACTTTCTTCTAAGCACACTGTCAAGACATTGAAGATAGTTGTGTAGTCCTTTCCATCTCGAAAAGAAAGTAATTCTCCTTGATTTTCATTGAGAGTTATCATGTTCTAGCTGAATTCTTCGAGTTTAAGTTTTTTCATTTGTGGCTAAGAGAAATTAAGCATTTCAAAGAACTTATCTGGGAGCATAAGTGCTAGATCTATCTTAATCACTTTATTACTCGGTTATTTCGGCGGTTATTAATAATATTATTATTGCTGCTATGATTAATTTTATGTATTTTTCTGTTAGATTAATCTAAATCGAAAATTATCACTTTTTCTCGCTTTCATCAATAAATCTTTGATTTCCTTAATATGAATTAATCTCTACTCGCCAAGGAATACTTTGGCTATTTCATCGACTTATTCAACGCTTTGAATGTAAATTAAACGGAGATTGTCGATTGCGGTAGTTCGAATATCTTTGTTTGTATTTTTTAGAAGAGATAAATTGTCACGAAATAACGTGCGCATGGTATCTTCATTGAGAATTCCTTGCTCGAGTTGCAGCTGATATTCTAAAACATTCTTGATGACTTGTAAACCAAACTGTACGATTCTAGGATGGGTGCTGTCTAATTTCTTAGCAACTTCACAGGTTAGAAATGGAGCATCTCCTTTTAGTAAACTGCTGTTAATGATGTTCACTGCGATTTGCTGAGAAGAAAAAACAAAAAATAATAAGAAAAACTATTTTGATGAGTGGTGAAAAATTCTAAATGTTTTTTAAGGAAATCTTTTGAAAAAATATCCTCATTTCGAAGCAAATCTGTAGATGGAATTGTTCCAATGCCAGATTTCAGCCACAAAATCAATTAATTTTATTAGTGAATGCTTTTATCTGATGGATTCGTTTTTTCTGTGATGGAATCTTTAAATCTTTAAATTTTTATTAATTCCTTTTTCATTTCGTTTTTTTTTTGATTTAACAGTTGTGAATTCTAAAAATATTAACAACTTTTCTTCTTCTTTTCCTTCCTAAAAAGTTGATTTTATATGATAATATCTTTACTTGCTAAGAGTTTTTAAACAGAGGAGCCTTTTCTATGAGATCTCCGACGTAATATTTCAGAATCTACCCTGAGAGAAATCCTTCAAAGTTATTGATGAAAACCTCAATCGCTCGAAGCCCTTCTGTCAATGCAAGACTATTTTTTTCATTTATAATGTTAGTCAACCACGGAGCATATGATTCTAATGAGGATATTCCAGTTGTTTCTGAAGTATTTGACCCTTGCTATTGCTTTCCACTACTGAAGATTACCTGCATTTCTTAATAACCTAATTTTCTCAGCTGCCATTTATTACTTTACATTTTTTCTAAGGAAGACATTTTCATTTCGTCTCTGCTGGGTTTAAATTAAGATTGCTGAGTGCTATCAGTGTATGGCTAACGTGGTTATTCATATTCACTGTTGAGATCATTATAGCTCATAAGTTTGTTCCCATTGTTAGCAGCTTTACTTAGGTGATTACTATTCAATTCAAAATAATTATCCATAATGTTACTTGAATTTTTCTAGAAAAAAGCTTCTTTGTTCAAGATATCTGAATTGGATTTTGAATTAGGCGCAATCTTAGATGCATTGGAGTTGAACTTTCCATATAAATTATGGTTTCCTTGCATAGAAAGATGGTTTTTTCTTTGAGAAATAACTAACTGCGAAAACTACCCTTCTTTTTTTCTTTGATTCTTTCCCTAAAAAAAGGTATTTTTTGATTATCTTAACTTGCTGCCCGCTCCAAATGATTTAATTTTTTCATAGCCTCATATCTCTCTTTTATTGTTTTTTCTGTCAGAATAATTAATATTTACTTGGATAATCAAAATTAAAATAACATCTCCTCTTATGTTTTTCTTTCAGTTCTAAACATTCAATAGCAGAATTTCTTCAACCTTGATTATCTTGTTTTCAAAACTATTATTTATTTCTTAGGTGTTTAACCAAAATTAATTATTATTATTTAATATTTTCAACCCTAACAAAGACCACTTCAACAAATTCAAAGCACTAAAGTTCAATGAGGTTGTATGGTGTAGCGGTTAGCACCGAGGACTTTGAATCCTCTGACCCGGGTTCGAATCCCGGTACGACCTTTTTTAGCATATGAATTGCTAGAAAATGTTAGTTTATGGTGACAGAGAGTATTATTGAAAAAAGAAACTAGAATGAAAATTTATATTTTTGCAGTTTTACTATATACACATTTTGGCAAGGAATAGTATAAAACCATACAAGTACAGTAAATAAATGATGCTTTAAAAAGTGAGATTAAACTTTATGAGTGATATTCAAGTTTATTTTCAAAATGAGAATTATGCTAAACTTATTGAAGAAGATTAAAATCATAAAATGTTTGTGATTTTTATATTAGGAGTTATTATTTTCTTTTCGATTTATTTTCAGTATTAACATAATCAACTCTCATTAGCTGATATTTTCATTTACAATTACTTCAAAAATGGACTTTTTGCCGAAAATAGATATCTTGTATTTTCAACATTTTTTTTAATAGAAAATAGATAATTTATCTGACAAAAACAACAATATTACCTTTTGTTTTCCTATTTTTTTTTATAAATTTCTGAAATCTATCTCATTTTATTTTTAATTTAGAAGTTTATTATCTTGATGCTTCAGATAAAATTGAATAATTTAATAAAATGGTTAAAGGATATGCTCTGGGAGAGAGAGATAACTTCATATCTGCATCTAAAGGAGATTGTGACAAATTAAGA
>Ga0302271_10004786_pt1 | contig 10649 bp, 10 predicted proteins | sample III_Bog_N1_1_FD_198767 | JGI IMG/M metagenome (GOLD analysis project Ga0302271, IMG submission 198767) | Peat permafrost microbial communities from Stordalen Mire near Abisko, Sweden - III_Bog_N1_1 | ecosystem: Environmental > Terrestrial > Soil > Wetlands > Peat | place: Sweden: Abisko... | reverse complement strand
CGAACAATGTATGATCTTTACCCATACCAATGTTTTGACCAATATGGTGAACTGTTCCGCGTTGACGTACTATGATGTTACCTGCTTTCGCAAATTGACCACCAAATATTTTTACACCAAGTCGTTTGCTTTCCGATTCACGACCGTTTCTTGAGCTACCCGCCCCTTTTTTATGTGCCATTTTCTTCTATTTTTGTCGGTTAAGCTACAATTTCTTTAATAAATAACTCTGTAAAATTCTGACGGTGACCGTTGCGTTTGCGGTATCCCTTGCGACGTTTCTTGTGGAAAACAATCACTTTTTCACCACGGACATGCGACAATACTTCACATACAACTTTTGCACCTGCAACTACCGGAGCACCAACTGTGATAGCACCTTCGTTGTCAATCAGCAATACTTTGTCAAATTCAACCTGAGAACCCCTTTCGGCCTCTTCCATGCGATGGATGAACAGTCTTTTTCCGGCTTCCACCTTGAACTGTTGTCCTAAAATCTCTACGATTGCGTACATTTTTTTAACGACTTTTCTGATTACATCGGGAAGGTGAGGTGCCACAGGCATTGCTTCTTGGTTACCTTATCCGAAACGAGGTGCAAAAATACAACTTTATTTTTAATCTGCAAAGTGTTGAGTCAAAATTATTTTCATTTCTTTGCAAAAGAATTACAGGTTGACCTTTAGACCATTAGTAAGAATACAAAACAGGCAATTTACAGTTAGCCTAATTTCAGGGATGTCATTGTCAACGATCCCATCACTGCTTTATCATTAAAGAAAGACAAAGCGTCCCGTTCAGTTTGTAAAGCCAGGGTGTAAAGCAGAGGCAAATAGTGGTCGGGGGTTGGTACTGCCATCTTCACTTCCGTCCCCAACAGGTGGTAATCGATCAAGCTTTTATGATTTTTTTCCACTATAAGTTTTTTGAACGTATCGTTTGCCTCTAAGGCCCAATCAAATCCATACTCCATGTCCGGATCCTTATCCCATGCCACCCTTCGAAGATTATGTACCATATTTCCGCTGCCTATGATCAATACCCCTTTATCCCTGAAAGAAGCCAGGTCTTTAGCCAGGTCATAATGTTCTTCAGGTGATTTATTATAATCCAGGCTCAGTTGGACAACCGGAATCTTGGCTTTAGGGTACATCCGGCGTATAACACTCCATGCACCATGATCCAACCCCCATTTCAAATCTTCATGGACGACAGTCCCGGTAATAGCATTTATGGTTTCTTTGGCCAATATTGGATCCCCGGGTGCAGGATACTGAACTTCGTACAATTCCTTAGGAAAACCGCCAAAATCATGTATAGTTGGTGGTTGCTGCATGGCCGTTACCTGTGTTCCGCGCGTTTCCCAATGTGCGGAAATGCATAGTATGGCTTTCGGCGTTGGAATTGTATCACCCAGATGTAGCCAGGTTTGAGTAAATTCATTCTCCTCGATAGCATACATTGGACTTCCATGTCCTACAAATAACACAGGCATACGGCCTGTGTCAGTTGAGGAATGGCTTAAATGATTCAGATCATTGATTGTCATAATTTAATTTTTTAGGTAGTGATCAATTAATCCGGCTGGTAATAGCAATTATTCATCCAACCAATTAACTGATTGTGAATTCTGCATCACAAAGTATTTTTACTTTATCGGCAACTAACACGCCCCCTGTTTCCAATGCAGCGTTCCAGACCATGCCAAAGTCTTTTCTGTTTATCTCTCCGGTAACAGAGAATCCGGCTTTCTTATTTCCCCATGGATCGGTTATTAAACCACCGTATTCAACAGAAAGCGTAACGGGTTTTGTGACATCTTTAATCGTCAGGTTCCCTTTTAGTTCATACGTATCTTCATCTTTCTGAGTCATTCCATTTCCTTCAAATACAATCACGGGATATTTTTCTGCATCAAAGAAATCAGCACTCTTTAAGTGCGCATCCCGATCAGGTGCTTCCGTATCAATGGATGCCGTTTTGATGGTTACATTTACTTTTGTAGTTGTAAAATCATTTTCGATCATACTGGCTTTTCCTTCAAATTCCTTGAAGCTTCCCATGACATTTGAGATCATAAGGTGTTTTACCTTAAATTGCATTCTGGTATGCGCCGGATCAATAACCCCTTGCAATAATTTTGTTTCAGTTGCTTCCATTTTCTTTAAGTTTTAATGATTTGTTTAGTTATATTGAACTCAATGATTACTTACCTAAACCAAGTTGATTCATATAGGTTTGATTATCCCAGAAAAGATACTCTTCTATCATAACACCATTTTTCCATATCCCAACAGTACACATAGGCAGGGTGAATGTTTTTCCTGTTGGCTGTATAAATTTCCCATCACCTATAGGCATTGGAAGTGTAAATGTACCCGTCATAACTCCGGTGACACAAGTCATATTGCCTGAACCGAAACGTATTGGATGGATTTTTATTTTAGTATCCGGTGCATAAACAAACATATTTTTCAGATCGGAAATGTGACGATCAATACCGGTGGTAAAATGACCATCAGGCCAGTTCACTTTAATATCCTTTGCATGACTTTCATGTAAACGCACCCATTGTTGATTGCTGAAAACTGTAAAATCGAGCGTATCAAATGTCTGTAAATTTTTTGCAATCTCTGCATTCCCAGCTGTAAGGGTTTTAATCTGAGCACGTAATGCCGCAATTTCCTTTTGATCTTTTGATACCTTTTGTGCAGAAGCGTTTTTAGCTGCACTCACTGTTGTTGAGCTGATAAACATTGCGACGAAGGCAATATAAATTAATTTCTTCATTATTTTCCGTTTTTACTATTAATATATTGTACTCATTTTAATAATGCAAAGATACCACTGTGCTTATGCTCAATGGTAACAGTTTTCGGAAAAAGAGTGGTACTTTTAGGAAATAAGTGCGCGGGTCATTTCGCGGTATTCGGTAGGTGTAACTGAGAGTTTATTCCTGAAAACCCTGGTAAAATAAGATTTCTCGTTGTAACCCAGGTCATAACCTATTTCAGAAACCGATTTATCCGTATGGATCAACAGGTTTTTGGCTTCAATAAGTTTGCGTGTTTCGATAATCTCCGATACGCTTTTCTGAAAGTTATTCTTACAGATGATATTCAGGTTTCGCTCTGACATATTCATCTTGTCGGCATAGAAAGACACACCTTCATCACGGCTATAGTTTTGTTCCAGTATCCGTAGGAAATTATTGAATGTCGTTATTTGAGAAGCCTTGACAGAACTTTCAACAGGGATATTCCTCTTTCGTTCGGCTTCGATCATTGAAATCAGTCCGGAAGTAAGATAGCGGATAGTTGAGAAATCAGGGTTTTGTTGTTCGGACTCGCTCAGTATAATCTCACAAAGGCTTGTAAAGCGAGTAGAACAGGCATTCGATGCAATTGGAATGCTGGTAGATGTAAAGAAGTTGGAATAAAAATTTAATTTAGAATCCGGGATAAATTCATTCTGATAATTGATTACCCAGCCTCGCAAATCATCCCGTTCCAGAATCCTGTGCATCTTACCCATCGAAATATAACTCACCGATGGTGCCTGAATAATTTCAACCTGAAAGTCAATATAATGTTCCAGGCTGCCTTCAGTAACGATTACTATTTCCTCAAAATCGTGATAATGCGCATCTTCCCGTTTTGCACGAAGTATTTCAACAATTTCTTTTGTTATCTTGAAAATATGAAATGGCTTATTCATCGATGCTATAAAATGAAATTTTAAGAATGCTGATCTACAAAGTTAAGAAATTAAATGGATTGCGGATTCAATGTATTCACTTTCTTCGAACGAAGTTTTCATCTCTTTCAATAAAGAGACAAACTCCGTAGTTTGTGGAGTTTGTCTCTTTTTAATATAAAAAACTAGAAGTACTATTTTTCACTCAGTTTCTTTAGCTTTGATAGCCCATGATTCCAGTCCGGATCCATACTTTTTCCCATATTCATAAAAAGATGCATAATGTTCATGGGATAAGGCATATTACCCGTCATTCCCCATGTGGCTTTCGTGCTTTTTCCTTCACTGATCAGTTTGACATAAGCTTTGCCATGGCTTTTCATAGGCTTATAAAAATTAAGGTCTGTCTCAAAGAGTGTCGGCTTATCAATGGCAGCAATGGTTTGACTCCCACTACCGACAATACTGCTTTCCCAGCTTTGCATGGCACCAACTGTACCATCTTCCCCTTTAAGTTCTTTTTTCATGACAGGATCATGATCATTCCACGGACTCCATTTATCCAACGCAGAGAGACTGTTGACGTTTACCCATACCGTATCGATGGGTGCGTTGATTGTAATTGATTTTTCATAATTAAAATCCCTTGGGACAAACAATGCTACAAAAAGCAGCAGCACAACTAATACCACTAGTCCGATTACAAAATATTTCAGAGCTTTCATGTTGAATTGATTTAGTTTGTTATTAGCTTTTCGATTTTGATAAATCATAATTTACCATCCAATTAATTCCAAACTTATCGGTAAACATACCAAAGTATGCGCCCCAGAATGTTTTTTCCAATGGCATTGTTACATGTCCACCGGCTGAAAGTCCATTGAATATCCGGGTTGCTTCATCTATTGAATCCGTTTCGATCGATAAGGACACATTGCTCCCCGATCCTGTCGAACCTTCAAGGGGATTTGTTGCATCACATCCATACAGAACTGTTTCACTACTGATTGGCAGTGTGATATGCATAATTTTTTCCTTCTCCGATTCTGAAACCGGGTAGTTGGTATTTTCCGGCATATCCTTGAACCTTCCTACAAAAAGAAAATCACCTCCAAATACTGATTTGTAAAAATTAAAGGCTTCTTCACAGGTCCCTTCGAAATATAAATAAGGATTGAGTTTAGTCATGTTGATTCCATTTAGTTGTTATAATCAATTGATTCTTTCAAAGCGGCATACAATCATTTCTGAACATAATGGCACTCAACGAAAATAATTTCGTCCAATTGAATTGTAAATAATAAACAGAATTCAATAGAAAAAGTTTTTAATGAAATTCATAATACTCAATGCTTGATGTTTGATGCTCGATGCTCAAAGCTCAATGCTCAATGCTCGATGCTTGTTTCATCCTGCCCACCCTTCCCTGTCCAGGTTGCGGTAATTGATAGCTTCCGCCAGATGGTGTGACAGTATATTCTCCGAATCGTCCAGATCAGCGATCGTGCGTCCTACTTTAATGATCCGGTCATACGCTCTGGCTGATAGATTCAACCGTTGCATGGCATTTTTCAATAACTCCGAACCGGGTTTATCAATCTGGGAGAACATCCTCATTTGCTTGGAGGACATTTGGGCATTGCAATACACACCATCAATATCCCTGAAACGCAACTCCTGGATTTGACGGGCTCGTATCACCCTGTCGCGGACTATCTGACTGCTTTCCGAGTCCTTCATCTCCGACAATTTTTCAAAAGGAACCGGTATTATTTCAATATGAATATCAATCCGGTCGAGCAATGGACCGGAAATACGGCTCAGGTACTTTTGAACCACACCCGGTCCGCATACGCAATCGCGGTCCGGATGGTTGTAGTATCCACACGGGCATGGATTCATCGAAGCCACCAGCATAAAGCTCGCCGGATACTCAATGGCAAATTTAGCCCGTGAAATGCATATTTTACGATCCTCAAGCGGTTGACGCATAACTTCCAGCACCGTTCTTTTAAACTCAGGTAATTCGTCCAGCAATAATACGTATATATAATAGTTTAATGAAATATTTATCATACATTTGCATACCAATTAATTACACAGATATAAGTAATGAAAAAAGCAGCTATATTAGCTAGAGCATCCACGAATCAACAAGATACAAACTCACAAATTGAATCTTTAAAGACCTGTGCAAACAATTTTGGCTATGAAGTTCCAAAGTTATATATTTTCTCTGAAAATATTACTGGAATGGACAAGTTTGACAATGAAGAAAGAGATAGTTTGCAAAATCTTAAACAAACTATTGATTTATACAAAGATATTGATTGTGTTTTTATGTGGGAGTTAACAAGGCTTTCTCGAAATCCATTTTTTTTAGTTGACCAACTAAGATACTTCAACGATAAGAAAGTACCAATATATTTTTATGATATTGAAAAGTGGACACTAGACAAAGAAAGTAAAATTGAAATTGACGATACAACATCATATATTTTTGGAGCTGCAAATTACGGTAAAACTGAATTGAAAAAAATTCGCAACCGTACAATGCGTGGAAGAAATGAAAAAGCTAAAAAAGGCTTGTTTGTTGGACATGTTAGCGATGGATATAAATCACAAATAATTGATAAAGAAAAACATATTGTTATTGATGAAAATCGTATTGGAATAATCAAAAATATATTTGATTTCTATACTGTAAATAATTTTTCTACAATTCGAATAGCTAGGGAATTAAATGAACAAAATATATTACCTTTTAATGCTTATGAAGCAAAGATAAATGAAAAAAATCAAAGATTCAATCAATTCTATCGTGTAAGAGGTACAAATACTCAAAGAGAGAAAATCAAACAAAAATGGAAAGCATCAACATTAGGACAACTTTTAAAAAACAGATGGTATATTGGAGAACGTAAATATAATGATGAAACATATACTGTTCCTCCTATCATTACCAAAGAGCAGTTTGAAATTGCACAGGAAAGATTAAATATCAACAATAAAGTTCTACCCAAAAGAAGAGTAAGTACTTATTTACTTAAAGGAAAATTCTATTGTGGTAATTGTGGTTCAATAATGAACGGACATAAAGTAAGAATCAATTCGAGTTACTATTGTTCATCTTTAGAAACCGGTATGAAGTGTGGTGATGAAGGAATATGCAAACAGAATATTGAAGGGATTGTATGGGATATGCTATTTAACAATATATTCGCTAATTACAATCAATTAAATTTTAATGAAATTTTTAAAATTCCCTCCGAAAATATTGAAGAGCTAAAAAATACAATTACCAGTAATGAAGAAAGCATAAATAGGAAAAAGTCTTCTATTAATTCATGTGATAACCAGTTATCACGGTTATATACTGACAAATCACTATCAAATTTAAAAATTGAAAGAGATGCAATTAGTAGAGTTATTAGTTCAACTTTGTCTGACATTGTCAATTTACAGTCAATAATTGATACAATTGAAAAAGAAAACCGAGCAATAAATTTACGCATAGAAAATAACAACAAAATTGATAATGTTGTCTTTAAACTTGATGATTATAAAAGTCTTGAGGACAAAGAAGGCATTATCAATAAAGTTATTGAAAAGGTTACATTATATAATTTGCAAAACCATGACAAACTTATTGTTATTGAATATTTTTCATTAAAAAAGAGTGCATTTATTTATAATTCAAGAAAACTAAAAAATAAGTATATAAATCTTGACCCATTATTCAGTGAAAATCACATTAGCTTTGATAAAGAAAAAGGTCAATTCGTGAATAATCACAAATGTATTATTACATATAGAAATAAACCGGATATTGAAATATTTGACACAAAGAATGAGCGTTTACTGATTGATATAACATTAGCTTCCAATAATTCTAGTAATATTCTACAGGAGCATTTAATTGATAATAATACTTTAAAAGAGAGCTTATCTTTCTTTATGGCATACTATTCTAAATCAGAAGTTGAGCCGAATGATGAAGAATTCCTAAAATGGAAAGATGATTATAATAGATGGTCAAAAATTAGAGGTGCTAAAAGAACAGCTAAACGACAAAGTTTAAAACCGGAAAAGATTGAAAATTCATCATTGTATGATAAATTATACACTCAACGTAAAACCCAATACAATCTAAAATATAAGATTAAAAATAATAAGTCACTTTCAGTTGAGGAAAAAGAATCTTCAATGGAAATAATAGAATCCAAACTCAAGTCAATCAATTTGGAGCTAAAAACCATTATTAAACCATAAATATAAAAAGTTAGGTTTATTAATTATCCTTGTCATTAAATTAATAGTCATGTTAAGACAATAAGAAATACGCTAGCAATATGACACCAAAGATACCTGCTATCCCAATAATCAACTCTTTATTTGATGGTGGATTAGCAGATGGGAACATTAATAAGAATAATTCAACTAGATATTTTCTCATATATCTAAACTCTGAATTAATTATACGATAAGTTATAATCAGATTAAAGAGCCTTATAGCATTAGTAATGACAAATGTAGATATTTTTTACACATATCCTACTCTAGCTTTACCATTATTTGATAAAGCTTTCTCGTTTTGACAAAACCCATATATATCGTCCTGTTCAGGTCTTTCACCTGTCAATACTTCTTTCATAGTTACTTTGCGAACTATATTATCAATTTCACCACCTGATAAAGAAAAATCGTTTGAAAGTTTTTGAGCAAAATCAATGTTAAGCCAGGAAAGTTTGCTTTGCCAAATCTTGGTTTTTGCTTCTACAGTTGGATTCTCAAATTTTATTTTAAAAAGAAAACGTCTTTCAAAGGCAGTATCAAGATTTCCCGCAAGATTTGTTGTAGCCATCATAATACCTTCGAAGCGTTCCATCTCTTCCAAAATAATGTTTTGAATTGCATTCTCAGTTTGTTGAGTATTTGATTTACCAATTTCTTGTCGCTTTCCTAATATAGCATCAGCCTCGTTAAACAAAAGAATTGGTGTAATCTTAGAAGTTGAACATATCTTTTTATACATTTCAAAAATCTCTTTTACTCTTTTTTCTGACTCTCCAAACCACATTGACTTGCTCTGGCTTATATCAACTAGTAAAATATCCCTACCAGTTCTTTTAGCAACCTGATATACTGTTTCTGTCTTTCCAGTGCCGGGACAACCATAAAAAATACAAGCAACACCCTTTGATAAACTCATATTAGTCAATCTATCTTGAAGCGATGTGAAATTTTCGTTCATTAAACTATTAGTCAAAAAACCTACCTCTTTCTCCAAATTAGAATCAAAGAACAATTCTTTATAAACTATGTTTTCATTCAGCAATACGTTTTTAAACTTCTTATTACGCATAAATAAAACAGCATCTTCTTGCAAAAAAAGTTCAATAGCATTACTATTCAGATTTAAACTAAAGTCATTTGCAAACCGGGATTCTCCCAATGTAATATAATCTAACTCATACATTAAATTTGTTTTCTCAACCAAATCACGAATTTTCATTAAACGAGTCCTATTATTTAGATAAATTTCACGGAGAGTTTTTTCCAAACTGCTTGTAAATCCGGTTATATGGTCATCTAATATTTCATATAATAAAGTACGGTCTTCAATATTCAGTAAAGTTCTAACTTTTACAACCGGATTTATGTGTTCGTTGTTTATTTCTAGTTGTTCAACTAATTCGAATAATTTATCAGTATCAATTTGTTCTGTTTTCCTTTGTTCAATGTAATCTGATACTGCTTTAGCAAAGCCATATATGTCTAATAATTCATTGACCTTATTTATAATTGGCGTGTTGGCATAAATTGAATCTGATATGTTGGATGGGATTACGAAATCTGCTTGTCCCATATTTGTCCTTTTAAATTTGCTTTTGTTTTCACGTTCAACTTCGATTGTACTTAATTCAATCAGCTTATCAATATCGTTTTTAAAGTTTAGGGAGTCTATATAATCGATATCTAAAAAGTTAATTATATCTCGAAGGTCTACCGAATACATTTTTACTTGGAGAGCAAAAATGACTGAAAAAATAACTGCTTGATTTATGGTTACATCTAAATAGTTAGATAAATCTTCAAGATGTAATTTTATCTCTTCTATTACTTCATCACTTAGTTGTGAATTCTCCAACTTTTTAGCGATTAGAGTTATTTTCATAACTACATTGAAATTTACCTCATTTAAAACTTCCATATCACATTTAATATTACAGTTAAACTTAAATTTAATCCGATTACAAATGTAGCAATATAATATGACATTACCAATTATTCATAGTTAATAAAAGATATTATAACATATCAAAAACATATATATGACACAATATTATATATCATTTATGTCAAATTTTACTAGAAAAAATCTAAAAAAAATGTCTGAAAAAAGGTGATTTGAAAAAAATTTCAAAATTGAATAGGAATCTCATATGCATAACTGTGTCATGCGTTAGCCTTTCTTGATAATCAGCACTTTAACACATATCAAAATATGCCTATCGTGAACGTTAGAAAAAAAGTGAAAAAACAGCTAAAAAACGCATGAAAAACGTCAAAATCATGCTAAAAAACTAGCTAGAAAATTTTTTTATTGTCTGATTTTATTGACAAGCAAAAAAAGAAAAAAAAAGTTGTCCGGTTGCTGAAAAAAAATTCAAAAATTTCGTTCGTTTCTCCGTGTGCCTATATACTAGTCAAATTACCGGGAGGGGACTAAGGGGTTTTGGAGCGGGACTGGTATGGGAGGTAGTCCTATATTTTAAAATACGTTATCACTATCAAATTAATTTAGACAGGTCAAATAATAGCCAGTGTTAATTTGAATGTATCTATTTCAACTAATTTAAAGTGATTCAGGTTAAGGTTGAATACTTTTATCTTCTTTTACTATTCTCATAAACTCTTCGAGGTCTGAAATGCAAGTTATTTTATGGACT
>Ga0302271_10004785_pt1 | contig 10649 bp, 2 predicted proteins | sample III_Bog_N1_1_FD_198767 | JGI IMG/M metagenome (GOLD analysis project Ga0302271, IMG submission 198767) | Peat permafrost microbial communities from Stordalen Mire near Abisko, Sweden - III_Bog_N1_1 | ecosystem: Environmental > Terrestrial > Soil > Wetlands > Peat | place: Sweden: Abisko... | reverse complement strand
AAATAATAAAAAGAGAATCTCGATTGTTTGAAAGAAAGCTTCATGCTTCCTAGAAGTATCTATTTATCATGTGGCTTTGACACTCCAGTTGATTCAAGAGAGAGATTGAAAGAGATGTGTTTAAGCTCGATAATTCAGGACAGATTTTAAGGAAGGCTTTATTGGCAGCACAGATACTTGGGGCAAGTTCTTAGATTTTTAAGAATATTTGCTAGACTCGTTTTTTCGTTTGAATATACAGGATAACTTAGCCCGTTTCCTTCATGTAGTCAAGGGAATTGTTGATTTAAACTTCATCGTTTTCGTATGTTTAAAGTAAATTTTCTTCTAGAAGAAGATCAAACATATGAGGGATTTCAGCACAGTCGTAGAGTTCATGTCTAATTTCGGAGAGCGCAGTCATCACTGCATTGTACTACATAGCAATAGTGGCTGCTTTTTTGAGCATTTTTAGAATTTATTTTAAAGAAAGTAGAGTGCTTTTAAGCTTTGATTAAAAATACTTTATTCGCTTGTTTCGATCTAATTAATTATTATAGTTGTGTGATAAGTTCTACTCTCTCCCGTTAGCATTTTAGCCTGGGAAGAGCTTAGGAAACTACCTTAGCTGGGCGATATTTAAAATTTTTCCATAGAAATAGAGATAATCTGTTCTCCCCCAAAAAATAGCTTTTTTAGTGAGAATCTCAGAATCTCGAAAATTAATTGTAATCTATTTTAAGGAGGGAGGGGGCTGGAAGGGAGGATGAATGGATGACTGCGCTCGAACACTAGTTATTACAATAATTATTACAGAAATCATAGAAGTTAATATCACATTTTTCTGGTACTATTTTGGTGTTTTGTATTAAATAATTAATTTTCTGAGTAAAATTCATTTAGTTAGTCAAATTTTCTGTATTTTAGGAGAAGAATTGATATCTTATGGATAATAAAATTAAGTCCAAATAGCAGATAATTTTAATTACATTTTGAGAGAACAATGAATGGATGGATGCTCTGAATTAAAAAACAATTATTCCTGTAAGCGCTAAAAAATTCAGAAATACAAATAATAAAGAAAGAAGTCTCTATTTTTATTAAAAGCTGAACAGATGGCCAAAAGCAAAAGAAGAACAAAATAAGTTCTTTATTTTGAAATAGAAATTGATTGCAATCACAAAAGATCATTTATTAGCCTGAATTGAGTTGGATGTGTTATGAGTTTTCATCGGATATGCGTTTGATTGCAAATTAACAGCTTTAGTAGTTAGACAACAAAGAAACGTATAGCTTGTTTCAATTAACTATTACTGGCTAACATAATATGTAAAATATTTGAAGTATCTAAACCATTAGAGTTAAGTAATACTTTAAATTGCTGCATTTTGCTGATTTTTATTCTTTCCAATTCATGATTTTTATTTTCTTTTCTCAATAATTTAGCTATTTTTTCAAAGATAATCAATATTTTTTATTATTCTTCTTGAGAATCTGTAATCGAGAGAAATTATCTTTAAATTGTCTGTTCAAGTTCTTGTATGTTATTAAAGGAAATTATTGAAATTATTAATTAGATAGAATTCACTTATTTGGGAATTATTTTTTGTGTTATTTATGATGATAAAATCCTGTAAGCCTTATGTTAATTTTTTAGTAATCTTGTCAGGATTTAAATTAGTTCTCTTTGGTTTTCTGTTGAATTTCCAGAAAAGAGAGAAAGAAGTTTTTCTTATTATTATTAGACTCTCGTAGCTAAATAAATAACCAAGATTACTTTGATATTCTTCATTTTTTAGCCTCTTTTTCCTAGTCAATAATTCAGTTGATAAACTAAATTAGCTATATCCTTGAGTTGCTTGCCAGGTTAGAAGCGTATGAAATAGAAAAAACAACAATCAGTTATTATCTGTGCTTTTGAATAAAAATACCTTGAATCTATATAAATGTTTTTTGAAAAAGAAAGTTAATAAAAATAAACGTTGGAGTTTTGATTTGTGGCGTTAAATTAATTTGAGAGGCTTACAGAATACTTTAGTGGAGCTAAAGAGTTTTAAAAAGATTTCTACAAGGTTTCTAAACTTTCTGTAAGCTAATATCTTTCAGATTAAGTCTTTTTTCGATAATCTTTGAATTAAGAATGTTATTGAGTGTTGTATTTTGGAATGTCTTCTAGCTTTTTTGATTAAACAGTCATTAATTGACTTGTATTTAATTTAAAAGTACTAAAAGAGAAATGGCTTTGATTATTTTGAAAAAGCGTTATCCTAAGCTTTGGTTAAGATAAGTTTCTTTTGAATTTCCCAAGCCAAAAACAAGAAATTTGTTTGAAGATAATTTGAATTAAGTGTTTTGTTAGACTAATTTTTCTATTCTATCAGAACTACTTGGAGATTGAGGATTTATAACAAAAATCACATGAATGGGTGAACAAGTAAATAAACGCATACTCCGATTGAAAGGGAAATAATCAGGTAACTTGATTGTAACAAAACTTTTTTGTTCTCCAAGCTCAAACAAAAATGAGAAATAAATAATAGACAAACAACACAACAGATAGAACTTTTGGGAGTTATAATTTTGTAAAATAAAGAATAATCAAAAAAGACACATTAACTTGACATTCTTCTTTTTTTGCAAACATCATTCGTCTTTGTAATAAATAAAAACCAATTATTTAACTGTAATTCTTTGTAAAAATAATAAAAGATAATAAAATAAGTTATTTTCTTCTATCAAAAAGTGTAAAAAAAACCTTATTAATAACAAGAGAGTATTATTAATATTCATAACTGGAAGCAACCATCAAAAGAAACTACACCTGGAAAAGGTAATTAACAGTGTTAGCATTGTGAAAGTTAAATAAAAAATTACAAATTTCAGTGTCTTTTTTTCTTTTTGCTGAATTAATTTTGAAGTAGTAAATAATCAAGAATATTTAATTTGAAGGCGTTCTGTGAAAATGTCATGCTCCATAATTTTCAACATTCTCTGAGGGATTAATCTTCGCTTGGTTGGTAGTTTTAAGCTTATTCTAAATAAAATAATAATTATTGATGATTATTGGAGAGTTTTTGTGTAAATAAACTACAAATCTCTCTATGGATGATTTATTTCACAATAACGTTTGGTGATTCTTAGCTGTTTAATTGTCAAAAAGAAGAAAAAACTAAGAATAAGTTGGAGTTTGAATAAATTATCTTTTTTTTGAAGGATAAGACAGTCGACCATTTTGTTTATGATAATCCCAAGAATTCTTGATGAAAATAATTTATTTCTTAACTGAGCTTTGATTTTTTTCATAATTTCAAACTATTGATAGAATAGTCATATTAATAAAAATGTAGGATAAAGTAATATTACAATTTATTAAAGATTATAAAAGATCGCAATTATAAATGGCTGACAATCAGTTCTCTTTCCTTGATCAATGTATGCTCTGTATTTTGCTTAATTAAGAAAGCGAAGAGAAACTTCCATTTGAAGTAAAGCACTTTCAACTCTTTCTCATATTTTATTAGATCCCAGAGTTGAATGTTGATTAAAACAAAAAATCGCATTGGGAAATAAGTAAGAAAAGATATTAATTATGTGAGTATGCGTGTGTGTCGTCTCAACGACTAGAGTGACATCACCTTGAAAATTGTATTTAAATACCAGGAACACTTCAATCAGGTATGAATCCTAAAACAAATCAATTAAAATAAACAAAAACAGTACAATTCGTAATACATTTAAAATGGAAAGAATTCAGAGTCTTAGCAAATAAGTCTGTGTTAATGAAACTGCTGGTTTAGGATCTGGCCGTTGGGTTACCAAACTCGCTGAAGTTTTTGATTTTCAGCCCGCAGGAGATAAAACCCTCAAAGGGAAAACTGTTGTCATCACTGGAGCTTCTCGTGGTATTGGACTTGCAATCGGGATTAGATGTGCTAGAGATGGTGCTAATGTAGCGATCTTAGCTAAAACTGCTGAACCACATCCTAAGCTTGCAGGTAGGGCATCTCTTTAACATAAAATCTAAACGGGTTGATCACGAAATTTGTTTCTAATGATTTATTCTGTTTTAGGTACCATTTACACTGCTGCAGAGGATATTAGAAAAGCTGGTGGAAGAGCCCTACCAATTATCTGCGATATCAGATTTGAAGACTAAGTCCGTAGTGCTATTGAGTAGACTGTTAAGGAGTTCGGAGGGATTGATATTCTCATTAACAATGCCTCCGCAATCAGCCTCACTGATACAAATACCACAGACATGAAAAAGTATTCAGAAACTTAAAAGCCCATGTTTTTGAGATTAAATGACTAAAATACTCACTTTTCTTTTGTAGATACGATCTTATGCACACCATTAACACACGAGGCACCTTTATGACATCTAAATATTGCTTGCCTTACTTGAAGAAATCCTCCAATCCTCATATCCTCAATATCTCTCCTCCTCTTAATATGGTAACTTTTTGATTTTATAAAGCTTTGATGAAATAAATGAAATCTATTCACTGAATAATCTCTTGATTTTCGTTGGGTTAATAGACTGATAAATGGTTTGGTCCTCATGTCGCTTACACGATGGCAAAGTATGGCATGAGTATGTGCGTTCTTGGTATGAGTGAAGAATTCAGAGATGAAGGTGTAGCTGTGAATGCATTATGGCCTCGTACAGCTATTGCAACAGCTGCTGTGTAGAACGTACTTGGTGGGGATGAAATGATGAAGGCATCCAGAAAAGAATCGATTATGTCTGATTCTGCTTATGTCATTTTGATTTCAGCTTCGAAATCTACAACAGGGAATTTCTTCATTGATGATGAGGTCCTCGCTAGTGTTGGAGTTACTGATTTCTCAATCTATCGATGCGCATCTAACAGCAAAGAGGCTGATTTGGCTCCTGATTTCTTCCTTTGAATATGTTGTTGATATTCATAGAATTATGAGAGTGTTTTTAAATAAGAAAAGTTATTTGAAATTTTAATTCTAAAAAATCAAGAAATCCATCTACAAAAAGTTAAAAAATATGGATATTAAAAATGATTTTTTGCTTGTTTAAATATAATTCACTTATCTTTCTGTTTATTTAATAAAGCAAAATAATTTCAAATTTAAAGTGAATTATGCTAATTTCAATAGTAAAATGAGTTATTGTTGTGACTGAGTAACAACATGATCAGCTAATTAATTCCTCTCTGCAAGAATACAAAAATCCAATGTACATCGATTGCAAGGTGAAATCGATGGAAATATTTCAAAATCTGAGTAACTAACGAACTGAATTCGATGGGTGAGAAGTATTTTGATTAAAAATAAAGGTAGAACGTAATTGTGAGGAGAATGATTATCTAGCCAAGAGATTCAGTGAAAAAAATTGAAATTAAAAGATTTAATCAAAAGCAGCCACAAAACTAACAATCTTTTCAGAAAAAGAAAAAAATTGTAAGAGCTGGAAGAGTAATAGATTTATCTAAACCACAAAAGATCACAATGGAAAAGGCAACATAGCAAAGATGCAGCTTTCCGAATATCTATTAATTCCTGAGCTACATTCTGTTAGGTTTGCTAATATTCACTGAATTCTACATTATCCTTCCAACGCAATCAAGGTAGCAGCAGGTACGAATTGTTTCTTAGCAATTATCATATATTTTAGCAGTTTGAGTTACTCATAATTTTACAATTTTTCTTTATTTATTGTACCTATTTCTTAGATTGGTTTCACTGTAGTGTCAACAATTACCTTATTTATCCTAATTAGCGCATTTTTGCTAACTCTTTTCATTGATTCTCTAGATCAAACCATCAAACAATACTATCTAGCTCTCTCCTAAGGGTAAACGATTAATTATCAAAATACATCATAAGCCAAGCATATTTGGACTCTTTAGCAAACTAAATTATTTTATTTCATTTATTCTTAGCAAATCATTTGATTCTACAAATTTCATTAACTACTGTGAGAGATGCTGCTCCTATGTGAAAACTTCTTCGAAACACTGCAAGAAATGCAATAGGTAATGAAGATGTGTTTTGTGCTTAGAAAATAACAATCCAAAAAAAAAAATATTAAATATTTTTCCTTCAAGTAATCTTTGCAGTTAATTGCTAACACTTTTATGGTAGATGTGCGGCAGGGTTCGATCATCATTGCAAGTGGATCGATAGATGCGTAGGAGAACGTAACTATAAGTAAAACTAAAGAATTGTTATTAATAACCTTTATCTAAATCAAATCATAAATCGATTTCTTTTTTGAATTAGATTCTTTTTTTCTATGATCGTGTCATTGGAAGTGTTCTTGCTAGTGTAGCTTATCTAATAGTTTCAATTGATAGTACAATATCATTCTAATTCGATAGATGTGCATACAAGTGAAATTATCGTTGTTTATATCGCAGCTGTGTTTGCGTTAATTGTCTTCCTCTTGGATTTGAACCTGATTTTGTTTCATGTTTGGATCAAATTCCATCATCTTACTACTTATGAGTTTATTCTTCAAGCTAGAGAACAAAAAACTAGACAAATTGAACTCGCTTAACAAATATAAAACTAACTGGAAAATGCTGATGCACCGAAACCTATTGAAGAGGAACCAAATAATAATACTACTAGACTTAAGAGGCTAGATGAAGAGGAAGTTTCACAGGTTGATTAGCCTAGATTAGAGGGTGGAGATCAAGAAGGAGGAGAGGGAGAAGAACAGTAGCTAGAAATGAATCAACAGGTATAGGTAGATTAACAAAAGGAGGAATAATAAAAATAATAAAATGAGGGATCTCTGAAAATAATAAGAAATTAATCGATGGCATAATCTAGGAAATCTAAGAAATCAGTACAATAATCTAAATCTCCTAATTTCCTTGTTTCTGAGCATAGTCTTCCAAAAGTAAATTTATTATTCCCTGTGATGACTCCAGCCTTTTTATTGTGATCTTGTTTGATGGTAGTTTTTGAGAATGAGTCTGATGTTTGGAGATAAAAATCTAGAAGATGTAATCTAACCTTCCATCAAAGGAGAACAACAACACATAAATCATACACCTGATAGTAAAAATAACCATAAAAGTCCTTTAGATAAGTTCTTAGCGAACTCCTATGTCAAATGTTAGACTCCTTAACCGGTGATCTCAAATAAATTCCTCAGGCCTTATTCAAGTGAATAAAAATAAACTGCCATCAAATATAAATAACAATTTGTCTTAGAAAATGATCCTTTTTCAAAAATATCTTCACAGAAAGATCCAGTTATCAAAGAAAGAATAGAGATATTCAAATAATAACTTTCAGATAATTAATAGCTACATAGTAACAAGCAATTGAAGGAAGATGGGAAAGAGTTTGTTACATAGAGTTCATTAGAGTATTCTCGTAAAAATATTCGAAAACGTGATAGTCTAATGTAATTGAATCTTGGGTAAGGTTCAAAGAAAACATCAGTAGAGACTGATTCAACAACGGAAAACACACCAACAATGACGGCAATATTACCATTGAAAGGGTTAATTTTTAAAGCTGAAAAGAATAAAGAGGAGGAGAGAAAATAAGAGACAGTTAGGAATTAACATAAAAATGAAATTATTTCAAATTAACTCTATGATCCTGATAATCATCTCAATGGAGGGAAAATAGAAGAGGAAGAAGAGATATAAATTCCAATTCATAGATTAGACGAATCCTCTTAGCGAATTAATTAGACTAACAGCAATGATAACAGCATTCTCGAGACACTTCAATTCAATATCCCCTCCAAAATCAACAAAGAAGAATCCTGAAAATTGTGTATAGTTTGTTTAAAAAATTAGAATTGTAAAAAATAAAGAGAAAAAATATCACTATGTAATAAGTGATGTTTTGTAAATATGAGATTGTCTATCAAACTCTTTAGCGATATTATTAATAAATAGAGATTGTTGAACAGCATTAATTAGTTGTTAATAAGGGGTTTTTAAGAAAAATAACTTCACAAAAGAGTTAAATAATTTCATTCAATATTTTGATTGAGATCTTAAAAAATGAATAAATTATTATTATTATTTCTTTTGAAGATCTTGTCTTTGTGCTTGGTTATTTTGTATTATCTTTTTTGATTTTGAAGTAGATTGGATTATCTTGAACACTAATCCTTGAAATCTTGATCTTAAAGACCCCCTCGATTATTGCTTTTAATAAACTATAACTGCTGCAGATAAATAGATTTTATTGAAACAAGAGAAGAGAGAGAGAGAGAAAGTTTAAAAAAATACAAAAGAAAAAACAAAGCTAAATAAAAAAGTAAAAAAAATAATATAAGGCAAACAATATGTCAGAATATTACACATATTAGAAAAAGAGAAAAGACTTCAACACTCCTGCGACATTCTAGGATACTGAAGTCAAATACTGCGGATTCTTCCCTTAAGTTGTCAACAATAATCAGTATGTCCAAAGAAATCCTAACTTCATCGATCTGGATAACATCAATGAACTCTCCGAGCACTCAGTATGATATAATAATTAATTAGTTGAAGTGATATGATAAAAGAATTAGGATAAGGCATCGAAAAGAGGGAGTGAGAGATAGAGATAGAGAGAGTTTAATAATGCAGAAATTATTTTAATGCGAAAAATACCATCTTTTTCAATCGCTTTGATGTTTGGATTGTTGACATGTTTTTTTAAATATGTTTTAGGTAAACACAGAAAGAGTCAAAACTGGTGACAGAGGAATGAGCCATAAGGAAGGAGGTCTGATGACTATTTTTATTGAATAAATTCATTTAATTTCTGTTTGCTTTTTTGAAAAAAAAGTCAATAATCAAAGGATAAACATCCAACCTTTTTTGTTTGATTTATTGTATTTTATAGGATGGCCTGGTAATGTCGATCCAAATGAAGCTCAAGAAACAGGCAGATACAGAAAAAGAATCGAAAAGGAGTCAACTTTCCCACAAGCTGTGAAGGAGCTCAAGGAAGGAGTCGAGAAATGCATCTACTAAAATAATCAAATCGATTTGCTCGAAGAATATTTCGATGGAGAAACATCTGAACATGTTGTTGAGAACCTTTCCTCAAAGACACTCATGCTCTTCAAGGACGAAAAGGAACTCTGCAAGAGATCAGTTTCAGAAATATCATGGCATCCTGAAGGTAAAAGGAGATTTTTGGGCAAATAATTTTAAATTAATGATTTTGAGGAATGAACCAAAAATAAAACAATTAATCATTTTTTATGAATGGAAATTTAACTTCTTTTTCTTTGTTTTGAAAAGGTCCAAACAAGGTTGCAGTTTCATATGCTATCATGCGATTCCAGCAGATGCCTGATAAGATGCCGACATAAGCGTATGTTTGGGATTTACAAAACCCAAATGCTCCTGAAATTAAGCTATCTTCACCTTCAGCTGTCACGAATATTTCATATAATTAGAAGATTCCTGATTAAATCGGTGGTGGTTGCTATAATGGGCTAGTTGGTAAAGAATTTAAGATTACAGCTGAGTTTAAATGCTAATTCTTATTGTTTTTGCTGTTTAGCTGTATGGGATGGCAGAAAAGGAGATAATCCGATTCTTTAGTCTCCTGTAGAAAACTCTCATTATGAACCAATCACTCATTTCCATTGGTTAATGAGTAAAACTGGTAGTGAGTGTGTGACAACAAGTACTGATGGACATGTTATGTGGTGGGATACAAGAAAATTTGAAGCTGGTCCAGTTGAAAAACTGAGCATCTTAGAAGGATTTGGAGATGTTGAAGAAGTAGTTGGTGGAACTGCTTTAGAATATAATGTCGAAGCAGGAGTAAAAAATTAATAATAATAGATTTTTTTAAAGCATTAAATGGAAAACTTGAAGAAGAATAAGAATAACAGTTTTCTTTAGTGAACCATTTAAAAATATTAATATTTGTTTTTACTTTTTAGCCAAGTAAATTCTTGATTGGTACCGAATCTGGTTCAATTTTGACAGCTAACAAGAAGCTAAAGAAACCTGTGGAAATCACCACAAGATACGGATTAGACAGTGGAAGACATCTTGGACCAGTTTACAGTATCAACAGATCAAATTAAACACCCAAGTATTTCTTGTCAGTTGGAGATTGGAGCTGCAAAGTTTGGGTTGAAGATCTCAAGACTCCTATTATTAGAACGAAATATCACGGCGCTTACCTTTCCGATGGATGCTGGTCACCTACTAGATCTGGTGCGTTCTTCCTCGTTAGAAGAGTAAAAATATAAAAAAATTATTTTTATCTCATTCTCATTTTTTATTAATTGTTTTTACCAATAGGATGGTTGGATGGATGTATGGGATTATTACTACAGACAAAACGAAGTTGCTTATTAGCATAAAGTCAGTGATGCAGCTCTCACTTGTATTAAAATCAATCAAACAGGTGGATCTTTACATAACTCTGGAAAACTATGCGCAATTGGAGATCAAGATGGAACAGTGACAATCTTGGAATTATGTGATTCACTTTACATGATGTAGCCTAAAGAAAAGGATATCATCGGAGAGGTACCATAATTTGGATGCTTCAGAGAGAAAGGAATTTGCATTAAAATGACAATTTAATTGTTTTTTTGACATTTTGATGTAGATGTTCGAGAGAGAATATAGAAAAGAAAAGAACTTGGAAGCCATAAAAAAACAGCAGGAATTAGCTAAAAAAGGATTCAAAGGAGAAATCAC
>Ga0302271_10004782_pt1 | contig 10656 bp, 6 predicted proteins | sample III_Bog_N1_1_FD_198767 | JGI IMG/M metagenome (GOLD analysis project Ga0302271, IMG submission 198767) | Peat permafrost microbial communities from Stordalen Mire near Abisko, Sweden - III_Bog_N1_1 | ecosystem: Environmental > Terrestrial > Soil > Wetlands > Peat | place: Sweden: Abisko... | reverse complement strand
TTCTTTTCTTGATGAAGATAATTAAAGTTACCTTTAAATCTAAATGAATCACAGGGGATTCAAAAATTTTTTAAAAAATAAAGTAAACAAAAAATAATATTACTGATGGGTAAACAAATATTCATAAAATAAACTGTTTCTAAAATGAATTAAACAATTAACAAATATATCTTGCCTTGATCAAGCATGAATCACTATTTTTATTATTGTATCCCAATTTGATTCCAATCTCAAATATTTAGTGTTTATTTTCAAGAATGAATTTCAATAAAAATTATTTTATTTAGGTGCTCTATCTATGATTTCCTTAGCTAATTGATAAAATCAAAGAAAATTGAATAAACCCAAGGCGATTTGATTAGTTAGGATTAGCTGATAATTTATTTCCCATAAAAATAAACTCCTTTTTTATCAGGCGGGCTTTTTTTGAGAATAAATTAAAAAAATTCTTTCGAAACTAGCTGTTTAGTGTAGCTAACACTTTACTTTGTCTTTATTAATCACCTCTGGAAGATTTTCTTAATCAAAAAAAAATAATAACAATCCTCACTCATCAAGAATCAATTTTGATCACATTTTAGCAGAGAATTTTTTGAGAAAGGAAAAATGAATTAACAGTTCTCACGTTCAACCATCCCCAAGACCTCCTCTATCACAACATCAGAAAATAGGGCCTTAATAACCTTTCGTTTCAATCAAGGGAAGAATCAAAAAGATGGTCAAAGATAAAGAGTGTTTGAAAAATCTCATAACAATGATAGCTCTCCTGACACTATTATTTCACGCGGTCACTTGGTACCTATTGTAATGTTCATTCTTTGAAAATTTTACAAGATCTCTAAAAATTTGAATGCGGGGTTTCAGGGTGATTTTAAACTGGCAATGAGAAATCGGATGCACTTTAAATTGGGAACTTGCTTTAACTTTGAACTCTTTTATTAATATTGTTAAATAGTCATCATTATTTTTTTTTTATTAGGAAATGGTTAACTTAGACCTAAAAGCTTCATTCTCGCTGAATAAATCTATTGCAGAGGAGATCAAATGCCCAGACTGTCTGAAACTTTTCAGCCATATTCAAAAACTAGAAGCGAGTATTGAGGCTCAAAAAACAGTAGTAGAGGATCTAAAAACAGGATAAGAGGCTCTAAAAACAGGATCAGATGCTTAAGGAGCATAGATTAAGGAGATTCTAGAAATCCTTAAAAACCTACAAGGATAAAAATAGTCACCCAAAAGAACAGGTATCTATTTTGAATCAATGATACCAAAAATAAAAGTTGACATCAAACATGGTTTATTGAAGCGCAGGACATCTTCACCCTCCTTTTGAGTAATAGCACTCCTTTGAATTTCATCATATTATTGGCTTCAATCATCCTCTAGCACAAAGAACCCTATCCAGAGCTTAAAACGATATGAGCAGCCAAAGAGAAAAAGCAATTTAGCAAAAATTGAAGACAACTATCTTTCCCTCTTGCAATTATCTGGACTAAACTTGCATTAAAACTTTTATAACTCCTTTACAATGTATTATTTCGTATTTTTAGCAACAATTCTTATCATACTGTTTGGAGTTATAAATTACCTTTCAATCTCAAAAAATTCAGAATATTATTATGTTTATTCACTCCAAATGCTGGAATTTGGAGTTAAGAAGATTGCAAACATATTAATAAACTCAAAGAAAAAACAAACACAAATCAATAAGTTTTACTCTTTTTTAACTACTCCCGATAATCATTTTTAGTGGTAGCACATTTTGTAAATTGCCTAGAAAGTCAGCAGGTACCTCTAAGCCTATTTTCAAAACCATAAATGCAGAAATATGGTGTGTTTCATTTGTTTTCGGCTCCTGTAATTCATTAAATTTAATTAGGATTATCTTTGTTGAGGGTTATTTATAATCCTCATTCCACCGAACTTGTAATTTTTGTAACCCCACATATGGTTAAAGGTTTGAAGTATTATTTTTTCAAAAAAGGATTGTTTCAGAGTAAAAATATACTTCTCGATCAGTTATTTTCTTTCTTTTTAGTTATTCGTTAGCTTATTAGAAGTTAAAATTTATCCTTTGTTGGTTTTACTGACTAAAACATCCACTTTTGTTAAATATCTTAGAGTTTTGAATAAAAAGGAACCCCTTCAAAATCCTCTCTTCAATTAGGTTTAGAGGAATTATTCTTTGAAAGATATTTTCTCTTATTCTAAAGAAGAAGCAGAAGAATAGATCCTCATTTTTTGCTACCCTTCATTTCATATTTCAAATACCTTATTTGTATTTAACGTTAATCTTCTAAGCATTCTCTTTTTTGTTAGGTTTTAATTAGTAAAATTTAACTCCCTGCATAAAAAATAACTAACATAATGATATAACTATCGAAATTGATATTGAAAAAAGGGCATAAAATAATGTCTTTCTGATCTCAACTATCAAAGAAATAAGCACAATTTGCATCAAAAGGTAGATTTTAAATAATAAAAAAAATAAATGTTGCAATATGAATAGAACAAACATTATCAATTCAACTAGCCAATTAAATCAAGAAATGTCATCAGGTCATCACACTATTCATAGCACCCTGATAATCAGACACTTTTATCTCGGTAGATAGCTTGCAACTTTAGTTTTGCCCTCATACAATTGATTACTGTAACCAAGGATGAGCTAGTACTTAAGAAGCAGAGAGTCTTTCACTTGGATAGGGACTCAGCATTTTCTCTAAAAGATCGACAAGCTCATGGACTCTGGAGTCGTCGAAGTTGTTCGCATAGAATTCAAGAGGCTACATAAATCTCTTCCAGAATCCTTCTCGTGTTTTCTTGTCTTTTTAAGCTAGATGGCGATAAAGAGGATCATCTGTTGTGCATTTTTGCATGTACGGATAGAGTTTGAATATACAGACAAAGAGTGTCATGCCGAGAGCAAAGACATCTGATTTTTTATCTTCGATTGCCTCTAGAGCTTAACTATCATGGTGAGTCTAAAAAGCAACAATTTCAGGTGAAAAATAGTCACTTTGTCTTGTTTTAAAGCTGAATTAATCGCATAAACTCAAAGGTGGTAGCTGCTAGTTAACCTATGCTTGGTTGGTTCTGAACTCAGATGATGTCTAACAGAGAGCTGCAGGAAGCAAATGAGGATTGCAATGAAGGCATACAAGTTGTTCCTGCTCTCTCCTCGCCGATGGAACTGTTCTTGCTAAGCCAAAGTCAGCTAGAACGAAATGATTTTGAGAAAGTTTAAAAATATTCTCTGGTTTGATGTCGCAATGGACAATATCCTTTTCATCATGGATATATGCTAAAGCTGAAGAGATCTGTCTCATCATAATTCGCATTTCAAATAAATCTGCTGGCTTCTTCATTGCTTCTGAACTCAAATATAAATCGAATAAATCACTTTGTGCTTTTTCGGAAATAATGTAGCACTCTCCAGAGTGGTTTCCTCTCACAAGTTGCAGCTGTAATGGGCAGAGGATATGTGGATGTTGTAAACTGCATTGCAATAAGAATTCATTGTAAAGACTGAAACAAGTTTTGTCGTGTCCTTAAGAAGTCTCATGGTTGATGATTTGCTTAATGATCAAAGGAAGAAATCTTTGGGGAGAAGGCTAAGCAAAGGGAGAAGCCAATTAGGTGGTTAGATTGAGTTGTTGTTGCATTAATGGTTGTGGTTTAGATTGGTATCCTCTGATGTTGTCCAAACTATCTTAAGGATTAATTTCTGAATATTCATTTTGGCAATTACTAAATGACTACTATGTTGAAATTTAGCTTAATTTTGAAGAAAGCTGTGGTTCAAATAAATTATTAAGCGTTTTTTTGTTATTTGATGTTTCCTTGGTTTTTATTTCTTGACTTGTTAAGGGATCAGAAATATGATCAAGAGAGGAGATTCTGTGAAGTTTTTATTTACTCAAGAGATAGCTATCATTGAGTTTAGTGCATTCCAATGTAGTTTAAATCTATTCTGGCTTAGATTGTGGTTATCTTTGTTCCGTTTTGGTTGATAATCTTGAAGCTGATTGAGTTCCAAATTGGTCTATTTTTCCAAACAAATTCGAAAACTTTTTGGATGAATCCTAAACAGATTCTAGTTAATCGTTTAATTGCTATCCTGAAGGGTATAACAATGGGAAAGAGAATAAATTAAAGGGGGAAGAAGAAGAGGAAGAGAGAGAGATATTAGTAGACGTTTTAGCAGCAGTAAGCGCCTTCTTGTCTTCATTAGACAATGTAGAGCAAGCATCAAATTCCTCCAGCAATTATTTACCTTTTTGAGTACATTTCTGCTAGGGATTAGTGATCGAAGCATGCTCCATATTCCTTGGAGAATTCTGTCCCTTGGTTGTAGAAGAGCTAGTGTTCACTGAGGAGTTGCTTCTCGAAGATGATAGGGGTAAAAGAGAATTTATAGGAGGGTTTAAAAGCAAAACATCTTAGGTGTTTTCCTCAGAAGGTTGTTATTATTGGATGATATGCACAGAGTTAAGCGATGACTGCAATATGGATGATTATTATTAGGATTATTAATTATTAGCATTCTTAAAATTTAGATTATTTTTGATATTTACATTTCTTTTTTTTTTATTCTTTTTCTGTTTCTTTTTCTAATTATCGAATTATTGTTATTATTATTTGAATTCTTATTGATTTATTAAGAATTATTCCTATTGTTATTATTAAGATTGTTCTTGCTAACATCGATTATTGTTGTCTATTAGTTGTGATGATGATGATGATGATTAAGTGTGATCTTCTTCATCGAAAGGGTTAATAAAATTGTTTGAATTTGTTTAGTCAGTAATTCCTTGAGGCTTAGCTTGTTGGGATTGTGATTAATTTTAGAATAAATTAGAAGAATAGTCGTAACTATCGTGCGTAGAGGGAATAGATGCACTCTAGATGATAGAAGTTGCTAGGGTTGAATTATGTTTTTTGTTGGATGTTTCAGCTGATTGTATCGCTGAATAAGTTGTTTTCGAAGGGCTAAAAAGCTAATCATTAGAATAGAAATTCTGGTCGTTGTTCGATTCGTTATCGCTATCGGATTCTTTTCTTAGATTCTATTCACCATATGAAGGCAGTGTTAGTATAGAGATTCTAGAATTAGATCCTTCAGCGATAGGATGAAGAATATATTAGCTTAGCTGTAGCATACTTAAACCCATAGATATTACTAAGAGAGAGTAATAACAACAACAATAGCGGGAAAAGTGATAAGGAGGAGGAGGAAAGGAGTAACAAAGACGATATTTTTGATTTATGTTATGTTCCCTTTGTAGTTCCTCCTCTCTTTAAATTCTTCTCTTTCCCTTTGCACTTATTATAATTAATAATAATATTTAACTCTCTTTCTCTTCTTCTTTGTTTCTCTTTCTCTTTTCTCAGTTTCTCACTGCTTCTCATTCCTTCTTTTCAAAATAAACTCCCCACCGCCAAGTCCTAAAAATAGAATCCAACAAATCAATACATCCTTTCTGATATTGATGCATTTTAAAACTGCTACTGTTTTTACTATTTTTCCTTGGTTCTTACATTCAATTATCCAATTCTCATAAGCATGCAGTTTATACTGAAATTATAAATTCCTTTTGCTCTTTATTCATAGATACTGGAATTGTAGGAATAATAACTAAATAACTATTAGCAATTTGCTTTTATCTTGTCTTGGCACTCAGTCCTTTTCTTTGAATAAATTCTAAAAAAACTAACTTCTCTCCCCATTCTTCGTGACATTCATTTGTTTCATTGCTCTCTCTCTCTATCTCTCCAGCTAATTATTTCATCTTCTCTATCAAATCCCTTGTCAATAATGAAATCTTTTTTTAAGATATTTTTTAATTAAAAGAAATCTTTATTAATAAACTCAAAAATTTCTTAAATACTACTTAGTTGAAATACTTTCTCTAACGAAATGGCAACTTAAATAGCTAGCTCCCAACAAGAGGGATAACTAATACATAATCATACAGTTTAGCGACTTTGTGCTATCCACGAGAATGAGCAGTGCACGCTGCTTTGCACAGATCCAAGCAGAACTGATTGCGCTTTTAAATGCGACTACTGTGTTGTTGACTAAGCGCTCCAAGGTAAGTACCTCATTCCGATTTCACAGATACAGAAATCCAATAACAAGACAGTGTTCTGGCATTGGCCACTTCCTGAAGACAATGAGCTTATTAGAAGGATCAAAGAGCTATCTGTACGACCGAAAACGGATATCAAATACAAAGAAAACATAGACAAATACTTCAAAGAACTGCGAATAGAGATTCTAGCTAAGATCGATAGTGTTTAAGAGCAGATGCGGAAATAAGCTGAACAGCTCTGGGATTTTGATAGTAGAATTATTGAGCAATACAACGTTTTCTGTGCTAAGGAGACTCTGAAGAAGATCGTATTTGATTCATAGACTGAATAAGACCAACTTTCAATGAGGGTCAGAGAAATAACAGCTGGAGTTATTTCCATCAAAGAAGCAACGAAAATCGCTCTGGAAGCTAGTCTCAGCTAATTGGCTTTTTAAGAAAGTGCAGTGGATTTCGAAGGGCCTGCGAAACTCAAAGAAGAAGTACTGGAGAAACTGTCGAAGATATCTATGTTTTTGGTCGAGGACATGAGAGACCTTGTTGCTGAGATGCATCCTGAATAAGAAGCCTTAGAGAATCTAGATGCTATTGTGAGTCTAGCAACAAGTAAGCTGAATAACACCTCTGAGAGATTTCAGGGATAATTGAGGAGACAGCTTTAGAAGTTTGGGAAGGTGCTTTAGAAAGTTGATTTGGGAGATTTGAAGGAGGAGAGGAAAAGAGTAGATGAATTTGCTATGCTAGATGAGGGAGATATCGAAGAAGTGCAGCGATTCGTGAGTGCATTGATAGAGGGTAAAAATAACTAAAGAGATGAGGGTAATGGTGTTGGTGATAGGGTCAGGGGTAGAAGATTGTAAGTATCAGATATTACTTAGTTGATAAAATGCAAGGCAAACCATGTCAATGATGAAGCTGTTCAATAGATTCAGATAATGCTAGAAGGTGTAAAGAGGTACATTGAGAGCTTTGAGGTGTAGTCGATTTATTTGGATGGGTATGAGTAGGAGAAATTCGAGAATCTAAACGACTCTGAGATAAAGAAAGCACAGATCGTTACCTAGGAATTAAAGGAGATGCTTCGAGATGGGGAAAACAACTAAAGATGTCTTCGAGAAGTCATTGGAATTGGGCAGCAGATGATCAAAGCACAGCAGTAGATCGTTTAGCCTGATGGTAAGCATATCAGTGTTGAGAAGGTGCTTGAGATGGTGATCAACGAAACTAACTTCTGCAGTGAAGAATATTCAGGAGAACTAAGAAAAGCGCTTGAAGGGGTGAAGTTTTACTTGGAATCATTTGAAGTTGGCGGAGATGTGGAGGAGGAAAGAGGGTTGGACAAGGAATAATTGAGCTGGCTTGGTAAACTGGGAAGTAAAATGAGAGAATTAAGTTAGAGATATGGAGAGGAATATGGTAAGAGAGTGAAACCTACAAAGGAATGGCAAGAGAAATCAGCGAGAATATGGGAAATACTCAAAAGAGATCTGGATTTTAGCTAAAATGGAGTTGAGGAGATTGAATTGCTGCTGTGCTAGCTTCCTGTCTTTGAGATACTCAGGGCAGAGTTGAAAGAAGGAAAAAGCATAAGGCTTCCATGGGCTCTGACTACTTACGAGAAGAGTAGTAGTTTGTAGTTGATGGATGAGTAAGATGGAGTCAGAATTGTTTTGAAAAAGAGTGTGAATTACAGCTAAGCAGTGACCAATGTTGTTTTAGACAATAATCTCGTCTATTCGCTCACTTGCGCCTTCAACAAACCAATCCCAGGAGATAAGGCCATTTATGTCGGCCTATTCTAAGACGAAAAGATAAACACTGATAACAGAGGAGGCTGTGATTTAAATAGCGGTTTCTGTTCAGAAATTGAATAAAACGATAAAGAGATAATAAAGGGTCAATTATTGAATAGTGCTCCTGTAAACAGTCTTCTAACAGTACTTCACTTCAGGTTTTGCATCGGCACTCAATCCTTCTATTTCGCAGATCAGACGCACACCAACATCAACAAGCTTAAGACCAAGTATTTCAACAAAGACAACAAATATCGGTTTGGAGTATAATTTTTTGAGCCTGGTGATGATTACTCCTGTTTTATCTCCGATGTCAGAGTTTAATCAAATCAGAGACTTGTCGATTAATTCTGAGAATTCAGACTAACAAGAACAAGAATTACATGCTAATAAAGACCTGATGTTTTTTATCTCTTATTAATAAAACAATCATCCATTTTGACTTTGAAAGATAGCAAAAAGCTAAAATAAACTATCACTATTTTCTTAGTTTTTAGAATTAACTAAATTACCTTTCCACATTTGCCTTTTTTTCATAGAACAACAAGTATTTTTATTATTGTGTGTTAATAAAAAATCAAAATAGTGATGGATATTACTTAGCATTTACTTTGTGTGTTAAACATCCCAATGCAGAAAATGTATTTATGTAAATAAATTTACATTGATTTAAAATATTTTGATGCGCTTTTTTCGACAATCAAACAAAATCTTAGTTCTTTTATGGGAAACAAGCAGACACAAAGACACACAAAACAGTTGCTTAAAATTAAATAAACAAACGATTAAGGAAAATTAAAGAACCAAACAATATTATTTCTAAAACAACTCTTTTAAAATGAACTTACATAACCACTCTCGTCTCCCTCAATAAAGCGCACAACAACCACAGCAATACTACCCTTAGAATCCAACTGATCCATCTGCATAGTTCAGCACAGTTCAATTAAAGAAACGACCAAACACTGCACTTGTCATGAAACAATTCTATGTACCTGGTGACCGTCCTAAAAGCAGTATGCAGTAACATAAGCTACTCGAATGGAGATGCGAATGCGGCGAATAAATATACGTCAACAAACTCATGGGTTTAGATCTCGCAGATAACTCAGCTCTTCAGCTATTTCCTGGAAAGAAAATACACAGCAGTCGAGAGAGATTGATCAAAGAAATGAAAGGAAATGATGAGCAATCGTAAATGAGATTCAGAGAGATGTCAGCTGGGATTAGAATGAGTCCGTATGATATATTAATGGAGAAATATTCGACGTTGAAGTCTCAAGAAGTTTAGTAGCAAGAAATGCATTAGATGCAGCTAGAGTCATTGGAATAGCATAATAATATGAACAAAAATAATAATCTAAATAATTACTAAAATACCATTGAAGGCCCTAATGTATTGGCCTAACCATACCAGTAATAGCAGAATCAGAACAATGAAGCACTGGGATTTCAAGAAGCAGTAGAAGAAGAGGAAGATGTATTGGATATCATGGATGATAGGAAGGATAACAGTTAATAAGATAATTCTATTGAACTACATCAGGAAAATGTTCACAACAATAACAACAACATTAGCCTTGACAAAGACAATCTCAGTCACAACAACAGTAAGCTCAGCAGTAGAGACTAGAAATCAGAGTAGCTCACTTATGAACAATTATTGCTGTAAAATCGTAGTCATCAAGCTGATAGTCTGCTAGAAGAATAACAGCATTAGTAGTCACAATAATAACCTACAACAGGTCCTTAACTAAACCCTCCTTAGAATGGAACTAACAATTACATGTTGGATGTAAACAATCTTGGCAGTGCATCTAACAGAGGCTATTCCTTCAACTCGTTGAACAACATTAGTGTGCTATCAGGCGCGAAAAGAACAACGAATAAATAAAGACCGTAAACAGGCAACCTAGCTAGAACTGTGAATCTCCATTTAGATAATAACAATAATAATTAACTTTAGAATAATGGCATGACAAATAATTTTATGTAGTAGCATCGCTAAGTGAGTTCAGCTGTTCAAGCTAGACAGGTTCACTCAGCTGCACAGGGAAGATAGACTAGCTAATCATCATAAAAATATTAAAATTACCAGTAGGTTAATAATAATAGTGGAAATGCAGGTAAGTTTTTCTCTAGAAATGGAGTATAATCTGCTAAAAACAGTGATAAATACTTCTTACAAAACATGGAAGACATTAACAACAACAATAACAATGACGGAGCTGATGAAGATCCTGACAGTACTAATTCTCAAGTTGCGTACTTCGCTAATAAGCTCTTCCAGCCATCATCGCAGGTTATCAAAAACAGCTCGTTTTATTCACTGCAATAACATCGAAGGCAATCTCAATAAACCTCGTAGCCTATAATCTCCTCAGCAGCTGTTCATCAAGCTAAACCGCACCCTAATGCACCACCTGCTATGAAAACTATTTTGCTTTCACCACTGATTTCAGATGTAAAATATTCAAACAAAAAAATATATTTTGATTCATTTTTTGCTGTGTTTAGTTAGGAAAATAGTTAAATTATCGATCATGCAAGTTACCTAGTAATCATATTCTCCTTTAGAACTCTAAACCATCAACTCCGAGTAACAACAGTAGACCTAACTCATGGAAACAAGCTGCAACTATCAATACATAGACGGATGAAGGCAAGCAATCAGAGAGACAATCAGTAAAATTAGGAGTTAATTTCCTAGCTTAACCTCAACATTCGTTTAAAGTCTCTAATTTATTTGTTACAAGTGGCAGCTTTCC
>Ga0302271_10004780_pt1 | contig 10660 bp, 7 predicted proteins | sample III_Bog_N1_1_FD_198767 | JGI IMG/M metagenome (GOLD analysis project Ga0302271, IMG submission 198767) | Peat permafrost microbial communities from Stordalen Mire near Abisko, Sweden - III_Bog_N1_1 | ecosystem: Environmental > Terrestrial > Soil > Wetlands > Peat | place: Sweden: Abisko... | reverse complement strand
TTGAGAAAGCAGAAAATTACATTAAAAGAAAAACCATAAAAACAGAATATTCTAACTTTTGAACTTCTAAATTGTTTGTGTCTTAATTTTATTAGTACTTAGATATTTTTGGTCAATAAAAACAGGTATAAAATCAAAGAAATTAATCAAAAATAGAACATTTATCATGTGTGATATCATAATTTATCTATTTTTAATCATAACACAACTCCTAAATATTGATGAAAAGTCAATAAAATAAACAATACAAACATATTTCTCAAAATATTTGGAAAAAGATTATTATCAATCACCAGATTGTTTTCCTTGACATAACCTGCCTCATTAATCAGCGACAACATTCAACTCATAACTCCAATTTGTTCTTCCTGGGAAAAACTCTAAAATTATTAGTACATTCTTTGGTGATTTATCCTTAATTCCCCCAAATAATGGGTGTGATATGAAAATATTCTCTGAACTATTACTGTTGAGATTTCAATCGCTTTATTGCTTGATCGCTAGCCTCAATCTAACTTTTTAGTTTCCAAATATTTAATAGAAGTTTTAAGCTTTAATAAAATGCAACAAATTAACCAAACAACAGAGTTTCTAATAATATTTTTAAATGTTTCATGTTTCTAATATTTAAATGGGAGGAAAGTAACTTATTTTACTTAATAGTTTAGTTTTCTATGCAGCTTAATACTTAATAAATTAGTTGCAAACTAACTGTGAAGTTTGTTGGTTGACCAATATGAATCATTTTCAAGTAATTTGTTTTCGAAAAAAAAAATTTTAATCTTTTTCTTTAGACTTATTATTTCTTCTAAAAAGTCATTTATCTCCAATAACAGTTGGAAACCATATTTTTACTTAATTACTTAAGCAGAAAATCCAAAATGGATAAATGCTAACTTTAAGTAAATAATAAAATTTACTTTTTTTTAGGGTATCTCATTTATCATTAAAAACGTTGCAGATTGAGACCCTTATCTTTCTTATTCTTTCTTAAACGATTCATGTCATGACAAACTGTCAATCAACGATTTTTTCAAAATGCTCAATCAGTATACATAAATTTGAATTTTTGATAAGAATCTGTTTTTGTAAGACAAGAGTACATGAAAACTCCATATGCTATTGTCTTACAGAAACTATGTTGTAAGATGAAAAAGTGATGGTTAAAAACTAAGGACAGGCCAATCAGCGACTAGATGAAAAAAATGTAAAAGATGTTCTTTTTCTCCTTTTTCTTGTTTAATTTTGAAATTAATTTGAATTATCTGGGGGGGTTAAACAAAAAAAGTTAATTTCTTCTGAATTTAAATAAAGCGAATTTAATCACAAGTATTCCCATTGAAGATTGAAATTTAGCAACGGATAATCCAAAATACATTATTACAAAAGAACAATACAGCACAAGTTTTTAAATCAAACGGTGAGAGCATTATTTGACTTATCCAAGATCTATAACAGCTTTAGATCTTAAACACTCAAGTCATTAATACTCTTCACAGGTGGCCATATTGTTCTATGACATATTTGTATCTTTGTAGAAAATATCAACGTTGATAAAGTTGAATCATATCAGCTTTCATTATTTCAAAGACATGAAACTAAATGATTATGTAATCATAAATGCAATAACATATTAAATTACGCTTGTCTTTTTACGCAATAAGAAAAAGAAATAACTAACATATAAATCATAATAACAATAAATCAACATGTGCATTGGCATAAACCAATAGCTTTAATGCTAATAAATAAACAAAACAATTGATAATTTGAACCCTTCTAGATGAGCTAAGTCAATTACCATTTCAAAATTCAATCTTATTTTTCTTTTGAAATTCTTAATAGTTTTTCATAATCCAACTTTTTAGTCAAAAATAATTTAAGAGAAATATGTGGTTTCAAGGAAGAGTTTCCTTATTACTTTTATTGCTTAGAAAATAATTTTATTGCTTATTATTGCTTAAGAGAAAGTTATTTATTTAAAAGATAATTAAAAAATATGTAGTTGAAAGTAATTCTTTAATGTTTTGATATGGGAAAGGGATTAATCTTTTCATGAGACATACATTAAAAATTACATATTGATTTGATTATTTACATAAAAATTCTTGAAACAAATGTTTGAAGAATAATTAGTCTAAAAAGGTGATTAAAAAAATAAATATTTTCCCTGATTATTTTTTTTTCAAAGATAATTGACCAATTGACAAATTTTTTACTTTTTATTATCAAATAGCAGTCTAGCATGAAAATCTAGTAAAATTATCTCTTTGTATTTTAATAGAGCACTTTCGAGTTATCCAAATTAAATGGGAAAGAATAAATTACAAACGCAAGAAAAGTTTTTTGAAAGATATGCTAAAGAAAAATTAAAAATAAATTATCAGAATTAGCAAGTGAGAATAGCTAAGTTTTATTAAGATACAAGAATTATTAAAGAAGCAATAAAATAATACTTGCGCTTAATAGGAAGAAGTAAATAAGAAGGGAGGATTAGATAACAGAAGAAAAACTCTCCTTACTCAAAGTAAAAACATTGTTCATTGCTTTCTTCATTTATGATTCAAAGTTTCATTTCTAGCTTCTCATCGATGCTAATTTTAAAACCATTATTATTAAATATGCCCTTAAAAAATGACTTAAAGATATCTAAATGCATTACATCTGCATCATTTTCAAACACAGTCAAGTTAGAATACTATCTACAAAAGCAAAATGATAAAATTATTATTCAAAAAGAAGTTTACAAAATATTTAATAATAACTTCGATTTTTTGATAAGCGAATAAGTAAATGGTGTTAATAGAATTCACAAGAACCCATTTTTTTTATATTAAAACATTAGTTATTCACCTTTTAATTCCCTGCTTTTTATTTGATAAAACTTTTTCAGAAACTCTAAAATGGAAGAATTGATTGACAAACTTGATAGTTTAGGCTTTGGAAAAGAAAAAAGCATTATTAAGCTATTAGAACCCGATGAAACTATTTTAATGACCTGCATGATTTCCAAATTCAATCGCAAAAACAAAAGACAAGAGAGAAATCTACTGATTTCAACCAAAGCTATTTATGGCATGTCTAAAAAAACGTTGAAAAGAAAAATTCCCCTTGCCAAAGTTGCAGGACTGACAGTATCGAAAATGGGAACAGAATTTGTCTTGCATGTTCCTGATGAGTATGATTATCGTTATTCTTCAAGTGATAATCGTGATCCAGTTTTAGAAATGATATGCAAGGCTTACTGCGATTGCACCAAATAAAAATTAGCATTCTTCTTTGAAGATGACATTTCCCTTGAAAAGTTCTGTACTACTAAAGGAGATAAAAAGAAGAACATTTCAAGGATGCCTACCCATAATGCTGTACTTCTTGATCATGAGCATGTGGTCAAGTTAATGAATGAAAAATCATCTGCTGAAAACGAAACCATGCAGATATTCCCTCAAACTAAAAAGAAAGGAGTGACTATCAACGACTTTGTTCTTATGAAAGTGCTGGGTAGAGGAGCATTTGGAAAAGTTATGCTTGTTGAAGAAAAAGCGACCAAGAAAATCTATGCCCTCAAAAGTATCAGAAAAGTAAACAGATTTTATTTCAAATAGTTCTGAGACAACTATTCTCCATAAAAATTCCTTAATTAGATCTTATTTAATGTCTATTTTAGGAAGATATCATTGATAAAGATCAAATTGAGCACACCAAAACAGAACGTGTTATTTTAGAACATTGCAATCATCCCTTTCTCGTTAATTTAATCTACGCGTTCACGACTCCTGAGAAAATATTTTTTGTGACCCAATTCATGAAAGGAGGAGAACTGTTTTAGCATTTAAAGCATGCAAAAAGATTTGATGAAGTTCGTGCAAGATTCTATGTTGCTGAGATTTCTCTAGCTCTTGGTCATCTTCACAAGTCGAATATCATTTACAGAGATTTGAAACCAGAGAATATTTTAATGGATGAGAATGGACACATTTGCTTAACAGATTTTGGAATGGCGAAGATCGTGAGAAAAAATGAGCTTGCAATGAGTTTTTGTGGAACTCCGGAATATCTGTCTCCTGAGATCATAACGGGAATAGGTCATTCAAAGTCATGTGACTGGTGGGCTCTAGGTGTCTTTACTTATGAAATGTTGTTTGCCCTTCCTCCATTTTACACATAAAACTAAGAACAAATGTTCTCTGCTATTAAGCACTCAGAAATTAAATTCCCTGAGAAACCTGCTATCTCTCCCGAAGCAAAAAATTTTATCCAGTTGTGCTGCAAAAAAGACCCAAGTGCACGACTAGGAACAATTGGAGATCTTGAAGAGATAAAAAAACATCCTTGGCTCTAAGGCATAGATTGGGAATCTCTTCTCAATAAAACTGCTGAACCTCCTTTCAAGCCAAAAATGGAAAATTGGGAGCATTACTTCGATGAAGAATTTACAAAAGAATAACCTATCAACTCTTATGTTCCAGACACAAACAAAGAAATAGTTGATGAATACCAGACTGAATTCGATGGATTTTCTTATAATCCTAACATGCCTAACGTGCAAGCTGCAGACGAGAAACACTGAAGAATTATCTTCTTTATTTTCTATTTAGCAAATTTTATATTGTTTCCTATTCTTAACAAACTACTTCATAAATTAAATTGAAAATATTTTTTTCCTTAAACACCTTAACACAACTAATTGAGCACTAAACATTGAATATTGAATTTGTTCCATTTATTGAAAATAATTGTTTAAAAAAATATTCATTGAAGAACTGCAATAATACAATCTAGTGAACCTGTCTTCTTTAAGCTGTACTCCTTAATAGCATTAGTTTTCAAGATTTTGCTACCTTCTTTGTCTAAAAAAGCCATGCAAAGCTTCTTCACGTCATCTTTATATCCAATTTCATTGAAAACATTATCTTTTGTATTTTTATTGACGATGCATTCTTCTATCGCAACTGCAACAGCAGTGCTATCTCTCAAAATCTCTTCTTCTAATCCTTTTTGAAAGTATTTTATTATTCCTAATAACCCTTGATTTCTTTTTGCATTTTCAAATTATGGAATTTCTTGAGTTGATTCTACAAGAGAAGACTTCACTGAAGCAGTCTCTTATGTTTTAGCTTATTTGGCTTCTTTCACAGATTCAACGAGCTACATCTTTGTTTTTGGAAACAAACTTTGAAACCTTTAGAGGAGATATCTTGACAGTTTGACAATCATTATTTTCACTTCATCTGATTCTGCATATTTATGTTATGAAATGCGAGCTAGAGTTCTAGTCACTCGTGTTATTCGAATCCATTCTCTATTTATTTTTTCACACTCTCGCACACTCTTGAGAAGAGCTAGCACCTTTTTAGCAGGAGTTTTTTTGAACTTTTTCAGTTCTGCTCTTAATCTCAGCAAGTCCTATTCGTTCTCTATTTCCATTGCAAGTTTATTTTATTTCTAAATATCTATTTTTTTTTCAAATTTTCCTGGATTTTAATTCTGTTTAGATATAAAATTAAGTAATTACATCATTTTTTAGATGATCATTTTTTTGAGTCAAAGCATCTTTAATTAAAAAAGAATTTATCTTACAAATACATTTCAATATATTTTGTTACTTAGTAAAGATTTATTATTTAATAAATAACTACAGAAAATAAAGAGATTATTAATTTGTTGGCTAATATAGTTTAAGTTCTTATTTAATCAAAATCAAAGAAAAAAGTATGCCTAATAAGTAATTAAAATATCCTACTGAGCTTTTTCTAAAAATAGAGCTAATGGAGATTCTTTTAATTTACTACTTAGTTTCTTCTCACACTTCTGAACTGGTATTTTCTTTTAGCTGTTCTTTTAACAAAGCAATGGAAGCACCTTATTTATGTGCTGATTTTTTATTTGAAATGCTCTTTTTTGAAGATTAGTTCATTGTGTCTCCATCTAAGCTTTAATCTATTTACTATTAGCTCTTTTTCCTCCTTTAATTTGTTATTGAAGAAAACCTGCTAATAAGATCAGATACCTTTTTTGTTGGAGCTCCTGCTAGTTTTGTTGGACTTCCCTAGTAAACATGTCCTTCAATAGAAAAATTGCTTTTTACTGGAGATAGAGTTTCTTTTGATTTGATTGCATGTGCTGGATCAACTGCTGTGACAGTTGGCTACTTCATAGGCTCAAAACGACTTTAATATAACGATGGACTGATATTTGCTGTGTCTTCTCCTAAAGTTCCACAAGGTTTTAAAATCATTACATTCTACTTTTCTTCAGGAAGAACAGCACGTAACTAAGTCGAAGAAAGGCTTAAATCTGGTGATTTATTTGGGAAATTAGTACCATTTTGCATACCAACATCAAATCCTTCTTGCTAATTACCTAATTCGTTCTTTTGGACTGCTCCATCATCTTCTCTGCATTCTGAAATGTTAATGGATACTTAATATTATAATTTTTATCTGCCTTAATCAAATGTTGGGCTCACGTTACTTATCTCACCTTAATTATTTTTGGTGTTTATTCTTGCTTAAGGCTCTGATTCATTACGTACAATTGGTAACCGAACATTCTGATGGATTAGAGGAGAAGTTGAGTATGTATTGGGAGGGAGTTCACATGTAATTGTTTTTACTTTTTCTTTTTCAATATTTTCCTCTCTGTTGCTATCTCTTATTGTTTTTTCAGGAGATTAGCTGCTCAATGGATACTTATCAAAAGGCTATTCTTACAATGAAATGATAGAAAGATGTGCCGATGGAATCTATTTTTTAGGCTTATGTGAAGGAGTCTAGAAGGACTAAGACAATATCTAAGAGTCTTTCTTTTTCAGCTGAGGATTGTAAGATAAATTATTTTTATTAAGCGAGGTGACTTTGCGTTTGTGTAACATAGAAGGAAGAGACATAGGATTTCTGCGCTAATCACCAGAATATTATTAGTCTGGTTGCTAAAAAGGAGTATTGCCTTGAATTTATTCATTCTGTTACACTATTTCTTCCGATTTATACACGAACAGCACAGCGCATAGTTCGTAAAGTAGTTCTACTCCTATAATCACACAGTAGATTATCGATACATTGTTAATATATATTTTGAGAGTATTATCCGAAAAGAAATAGGAATCGATAGAAAAATCCTCTTCACGCCAAAGAATATAATGAATATACACTAATTCTATCAATCTAACTAACCCAGGTACAAACTTCAGGATAAATAGCTATCTTTAAGTCATACCTTCAAATATTCGGTGAATACTCCATCTAGATAACTTTACTACTGCACATTAAAAACAAGAAACTACAATGACCATGCTCTTCTCAAAATAAGAATTAGAAACTTCGCAAAAGCAGTTAATTACTCCGATAAATATCACAGCTATTAAGATGCAGCCTATCGTAATTCCTTCCTTAAGTAAAATAATTTTAAGAAATAACAATAAATGAAAACTGAGTTAATAATTCTTACAATTAAATAACTTTTAGGAGTAGCGAAAAGAGAAGATTATGAAGAGATCCCGAAAAGAAAGAGTCGAAGAGACAGATCCATAAAAGAAAAATAGAAAGATAGGGAGAACAGCAGATTGTCAGCCAAGAATTAAATAAAAGTTTTAATGCTCAGAGAAATCTAGCGGAAAGCAATTGTGTGGTCAGAGAGAGGAGTTTAATCAAATTTTGAAAGGGAAGCTTCTTCATATTCTTCGTCGTCATCATCTTCCTCGTCGTTTGAGTTACAAAAGCAGCAAATCCCAAAGAGTTGGAAAAGAAGAGCAATTGTGTCTTCGAAAAAATCAGTGCTAAAGAAAGCTAAATGGAAAGCAATGTCTGCAACTGAAATGAATATGAACGCTATGAAAAAGTTTTCAAAGGTAGGATTCTTCGTGATTAAGTAAGCGTCGCTGTCATTATTTTAGAAAATATACAAGGAAGTGAGTAAGGACCCAATAAAGGAATTCAGGATTAAATTAATCCTTTTCTTCAACTTATAATTTTTATTGAAAATCATGAGATCATCTCTATTCGAGTAGCAGCTTAGCGAGTAACAGGATTCCAAGTTGAAGAGGCTAAAAATGCTGAAAATGATACCTGCTCTCTTTCGAGGGAAAAGATGTAAATAATAGTCGTAATGTTAAGCTTCATTGACTGCTCCAATGATTCCAACAGCAATAGGAAACAGACCAAAAGCAAGAAGTGTCCATCCAGTGTAGCTTGAATCATGTTTTAAAATAATGAATGTGTTCACCCATTAGAGAACTTGCAACAAACAGAATTCACCTCCAGCAATAATTTTCAGAGCACTCCATAATGTAGTAGATTATACTTTTTTACTTTAGTTTTAATTCATGTTATCTTCAAGTTTAGTTATTTACATGTTTAAGTTGGAAAAAGAGTTTGTCCTACATTTTTCTAAAACCATAGGAACAGAAGGTAAAGGAGAAATGTTTTCTCCTTCTATTTGAGGATGAGGATTGTTTGTAACTAGTGGACCTCGAGATAAATACATTGTATCTGCATAAGCACTGTTCATTAAAGGGCCTCTTGACAAAATCATAGGATTTAATGTTTATTCATTCTTAATTATTTTTTTTATTTCTTCAACCATTGCTCCTTCTTCATCCTCTCCTTGAGGGGTATTATTCATCCTATCCCACCCAATACTATGATGAGTCAAGTTCTTGGTAATCTAATAAATCGTTCAAGAGGAAAAGCTCTTTGTAACCTCCAGTTCGGGAGTTTTAGAACTTCTATTCGTCTCCAAGCTATCTTTCGATTCTTTTTTTTGTTTGAAAGAAGTTGATTACTTTTCTAAATTTCAGAGCTTATTTTACAATATTTTAAATATTTTTTTTAGAGTTTTGATTTACTTCCTGTTTAGTAAAACATGCTTTTAAGAATGTGAATTATCATTGACTTATTATCATAATTCGTATGGCTTACGTGTAGTTCTTGAAAAAAGATATAACAAAATTGTCCAAATCATAACATAAACACAAGAAATAGATATTACTTCCCAAATAGATTTGCACCCTTCTTAGAGGCTGGCAATTATTTCTATGGGTGGTATTAAGTTGATTGAATTAATAAAATAAAATTGTAAAATAGAAGAAAGAAATGATCTCTGGCTTTAAATTGTTTCTTTCAACTCGATTAAAAGCAATCATTAAACTCCTCACTTTCTTGATTGATTATCTGCAAAGTAACAAAGAAAAAGAAGATTAAATTGTGCAAGCAAATATTTTTGTAAAGATTTAGAAATTAATACTTCATGATAGACAAAGATTTTATTGATATCTTGTTGAGAGAAATTATTCTGAATGATATCATCTAGAAATAGCTTCTCTGTCTAGAAAACAAACAATTATCAACTTTTATATCTTTTGAAATTATTTCCTTGCTCTTTTTAGTAGGATTATTTGATGTTTTAAAAAAGATTCGGCTTTTTTTATGATATTTTTTATGTTTTTGTTACTTCTTGGCTTTCAAAAAACTCTTGGCCTCTCCAAATGTGTATTCTCAGTATGTCATCTTACTATTTGCATAAAATGCATAAATTTTCTTCTGCAAGTTCATCATAATCAAAGAAAGTCAGGGGATTGTTATGCTCAGGATATATAAACAGCAAAGGCTTATTCATTTATCTTGCTTGTTCTTCTAATTCTACTTTTTCATCATCTTCTTCTTCAAAATATTTTGGAATGTCTGGAGTCTCTCCTCCTTATCCGAGATCCAAGAACCAATTGTTCCATTCTTTATTAAGAGCATAAGGATTTTCAGGTTTATCTTCAAACCACATTTTCCAAAAATCATTAGATTCTTCTCCTTCTTGGACAATTTCTAAAGTATTTGGAGCATGCTCGTAGTTTCGTAAATTTTCAATATACTTTAGAGCATATTCGGAGTAGGCTGTACTCCTATCTTAAGGCATTTGTGATCCCTTCCAAATATACAGCTGATCTTAAGCTTGGATTATGAATAGTCCTCTTGGATCGAGCTTATAGTTTGAATACAAACCCTCCAATAACTAAAGCAAACAAAAAATAAGAAGATAATAAAATAATTAGCTGTTTTACCATTTTAGCAACAATTAACTTAGAATCTTCCACTTAATGGCTTGATGTACACCAGACTCTAGGCTTAACAGTGATGCTGTCATAAGGGGAGTAAAGTCTCTTGTAGAAATTAATAAGCTACACAAGGAATCCTGGGTTTGGACTAGCAACATCTCTTGCTTTCTTGACGAATGTCAAAGCATCTTGAAAATCATATTTCTCTTTCCATATTATATAAGCAATGCACAATGTCACAGATCTAAAAGAAAAGAAACATTCAAATAAAATTCCATAATTATTAAGGAAAATCAATTAAGTGAATCTAAAAAAATACTGAAAAACAAAAGCAAATTATTACCTCGATACTCCTTGAATGCAATGGACGTAGACACGTCCATTTTGCTTAGCTACTTCTTCAATGAATTGAATAGTATCATAGAAGATGCACTCGATATTTTCAGTTTTTGTATCCTTGAGTTTGTACATTTTATAGGTGAAATCATTGGGAAACATATTTTTGCACACATCTCCTGCACAGTTAATAATATGAGTGATGCCGTTCTTTTAGAGTTTCTTCTTGTTGTAAGCAACATCTTCTCCGCTCACATATAAAAAGTTCTTGATCACTTC
>Ga0302271_10004778_pt1 | contig 10661 bp, 7 predicted proteins | sample III_Bog_N1_1_FD_198767 | JGI IMG/M metagenome (GOLD analysis project Ga0302271, IMG submission 198767) | Peat permafrost microbial communities from Stordalen Mire near Abisko, Sweden - III_Bog_N1_1 | ecosystem: Environmental > Terrestrial > Soil > Wetlands > Peat | place: Sweden: Abisko... | reverse complement strand
ATAAGTGAACCTCCCTGTAATGTTATGACTCCTGCAGCAAGATCTCCTTCTTCCAGTTGTGGAATAAATTCCCCTCCTAAACGATTGAATATAAACAAACTGAATATAAACAAAACAACTGCGGAAACAGTAACCAGTAGTTTGTGCCTCAAAGCAAAAGTGATTGCCGGATCAAATGCTTTATGAATCCAACCCATCAAACGGTCAGAAAAGTTTGGTTTATGGCTTGTATTCTTGCTTAGGAACAAAGACGTAGCCATTGGAACATAAGTAAGTGAAAGAATTGCCGCTCCGATAAGGGCAAAAGTGACTACCTGGGCCATAGGACGAAACATTTTCCCTTCAATACCTATTAATGCCATTATCGGCAGATATACGATAAGTATTATTATCTGACCGAAAGTCGCTGAACTCATCATCCTTTTTGAAGAATCAAGTACATTTTCATCCATCTGATCCTGATTTAGCCTTTCCACTCCTAAGTGGTGATGCTTGCTCATAAAAATTCGATGTACAGCACTTTCGACTATGATAATCGCACCGTCCACAATCAACCCGAAGTCTATTGCACCAAGACTCATAAGATTGCCCGATACCCCAAACAGGTTCATCAATGAAATGGCAAAAAGCATAGAAAGTGGGATTACTGAAGCCACGATGAGTCCTGCACGCATATTTCCAAGCAGGATCACCAGAATAAATATTACAATCAGGGCACCTTCAATCAGGTTTCTCGAAACAGTTCCAATTGCTCGTCCCACAAGATCAGAACGATTCAAATAAGGTTCAATTTTCACTTGTTTTGGTAATGATTTTTGAATGGATTCTATCCGGGTTGTGACATTTTCAATTACTTCATGAGCATTTGCACCTTTTAGCATCATTACCACACCACCTACAGCTTCGGTAGTATCAACAACAAAAGCGCCATACCTGGTTGCACTTCCAAACTGTACTGATGCTATATCTCTGATTAGTACCGGTACTCCTGAATTGGTGGTTTTAACAACAATTTTTTCAATATCTCCCAGAGATTTAACCAATCCTATGCCCCTGATAAAATATGCAGTTGGATTTTTATCAATATAGGCGCTCCCGGTATTTTCATTATTTCTCTCAAGCGCAGTAAATATATCTGTCAATGTCAGACTCATACCCCTGAGTCTTTCCGGATTTACGGCAATTTCATATTGCTTGACAAATCCGCCATAACTGTTTATATCTGCTACTCCGGGAGTACCCAGCATTTCACGCCGGACAATCCAATCCTGTATGGTCCGCAATTCCATAGGGTTGAACTCTTTTTCATATCCTTTCTTCACAGCAAGACGATACTGAAATATTTCACCCAAACCTGTAGAAATTGGTGCAAGCGAGATCTGGGCCAGTCCGTCAGGAATGGACTCTTCAGCTTCTTTTAATCTTTCGGTGAGTTGTTGTCTTGCCCAATAAATATCCACATCATCTTTGAATACGATCGTAACTACTGATAATCCAAGACGTGAAATAGATCTGAGTTCGATGATATCGGGTATATTGGCAACGGCCACCTCGATTGGTGCTGTAATAAAACTCTCAACCTCCTGAACTGCAAGAGATGGAGAAAGTGAAATTATCTGAACCTGGTTATTGGTAATATCGGGTATTGCGTCAATAGGCAGCCTTGACAGGGAGTAGGCTCCCCACCCTATCAGTGCCAATATGAATAATCCGACAATAAATTTATTCTTAATTGAAAAAGAGATGATCTGGTTTATCATATACAGGAGATATCTGAACTTTGGAACTTTATTTTTGGATAATGATTTTTAATTCATTCTACCATCTGAACTTTCCCGACGTTATCGTCAGGACAGTTTTCTTCCAACCTTGCAGGTAAGGGAAGCTGGTAAAAAATATTATCCTAAAACGGGAGGAGCACGGAGAAAAGATAATTCCGGCAGACTGTTAATGACAGGCTGAGTAAGTCCATCAATAATCCTGATCCACGGCAATTGTGCGGATGCCTCGCTACCATGCATGCTTCCTGGCAGAAAATCATGGATCTGAATTTGTTTTACAATTTGAAATGTTATCGCCTTTTCTGAAGCAAGATCATTAAATGCGTGACAATGAGGAGGGAAACCAGGATGGCGCTTATGTCCGTTTTTTGATACCGGAAAGGTGTTATCATGACAAGCACCTGAATCCGCTATATGATGATCATGCGGGATGATCATGTGTGCGTTTAAAACAGATATGGCCAGAAACAGGAAAAAAAATTGAATCTTCTTGATAATCCGGGTCATGGTTTAGAAAACATTTTGCCTCAGCAGGTGTTCACAAATATAATTATTTTATTAAAGAAAGGTTATTTTAAGAAATTAATTCACATATCAACGCTTCTTTATTAAACATAAAAGAGGCTGTTTCAAAAGTCAAAAATTACAGTAATTCTTTCTCAGTGGCACTCTGTGTCTGCTCTGTGGCTCTCTGTGTAAAAAATAATTAAGAACTTACATAGAGATCACAGAGTTTTCACAGAGTTTCACAGAGGACTTTTAAGACAGCCTCTAGTTATTATGTTACGAATTCATTCCTAAACCAGGATTTTAGTCGTTAAATTTGTGATGCTTTTTTTGATAGCTCCGAATTGATCATTATCCTTGCTGCTATCCTGTTCAACTATCATATATTTCATGCCTGCAATATTTTTAGCCGCAAGTATTTCCTTGAAATTTATAAGACCTTCGCCAACAGGAGCAAAATCATCGGTCTTTGTTTCAAAGAAAGGAGCTTCTTTTGTATACATGTCTTTCATATGGAACAGCTGGAATCTGCCTGGATATTTCTTGAATAATTCTACCGGTTTCTGACCGGCTTTGGTAGCCCAGAAAAGGTCAAGTTCCATTGTCAGGAGATCTTTATCCATTTCTTTTAAGAAGACGTCGAAATATGGAATTTTACCCTCTACGGTACCAAATTCGAAATTATGATTATGGTATCCGAACTGGATACCGTTATCTTTCATGATTTTTCCTACTTTATTCCATTCAGCAACCATTTTTTGAAATCCTGCTATTGATTTGCGGTCTGCTTCATCTATCCAGGGTTGCATGCAATATTTGGCACCAAGCTTTGCATGGTCTTCTGCCATTTTCTTAGCTTCATCAGCAGTAATGCCCTTAGGGCTTACCGAAGCATGACTGGTAAGTATTTCCATCCCCAGGTCATTAACAAGTTTTTTGAGGTCTGCCGGCAGATAACCATAAAATTTCCCATCTTTATAATCGGCTAATTCCAGATATTTAAAACCTATATCAGAAACTTTTTTTAAGGATCCGGGGACATCTTTGCCCATAGCATCACGAATCGTATATAACTGTAATCCGATCCCGAATGTCTTCGGATCAACAGCTACTGGATTGGAAACAGGAGTATTAATAGTTTTCAGGTTACTCTTTGAAATTAAAATTGCTCCTAAAGCGCCTGTGGCAGATAATCTTAGGAAATCCCTTCTCGATTGTTTTGTTTTCATGGTAGTGACAATAAATATTTAATAATAAAAAATACTGATCCTGTGCTTCATTAAAAAAATAAGAATAAAAGTACTACAAATTACCTGAAAAATTAAAAGACAAAAGATAAAAGTCACAGGACAAAAGGAATTCAGCGCAGATCACCTATTTTATCCCATTTATATTGGATTTGCCTTCGGCGGGCTCCCAGGCAACCAGCAGGTCGGTTCGTCACTTCATTCCTCAACTTTTGACTTTTTACTTTCGACTTTTGACTTTTTGACTTTTATCTTCTTACTTTTATCTTTTATCTTTTGTCGTATGTAATAAAAAACATATGTTTCATCTTTTCAATACCGCAGATGGTTCTCACACAATATATGTCCCTGAACTGGATGAACATTACCACTCAATACATGGTGCTGTTCAGGAATCAATGTTTATTTTCATCGAAAATGGGCTCAGATACTGTAAAACCGATCCTGTTTCCGTTCTTGAAATAGGTTTTGGTACGGGTTTGAATGCTCTGCTTACGGCTATAAATGCTAATTCAGGCTTCAGGGAGGTAAACTATACTTCAATAGAAAAGAATCAGCTTAGTAATGAAATAATAGAATCACTGAATTATCCTGAATATGCGGGTGAGAATGGGGTTGAAACATTTCGCCTTATTCATTCGGCACCCTGGAATACACGTGTGAATGTCTGCCATAATTTCAACCTGAAAAAAATTTCTGCTGATTTTACAAAATATTCATTGACAGGTACTTATGACCTGATATACTTTGATGCATTCGGACCCGATAAACAACCAGAAATGTGGAGCAGAGAATTGTTTGCAGGAATTGCTGCCGTTACTAATAGAAATGGCATTTTTGTAACCTATTCAGCTAAAGGAGAAGTAAAAAGAAGTCTCAGGGCATGCGGTTTTGAAGTCACGTTGCTGCCTGGTCCTCCGGGAAAAAGACAGATGATCAGAGCTGTTAAAATTTAAAATAAATTTTTTGATGGCTTTTTTGCTTTAGCTAAAGTATTATCTTAGCGGAAATTTAAAATTTAAAAATGTATCATATGAAAATCAGGGGATTAATTGTATTGACGGGCGTAATAGCCTTAACACTTGGATCTTGCGGACAGAGTTCTTTAAAGAGCGTTAATCTTAAGACCAGAGAAGATTCACTATCGTATGCGTTCGGTATTGTTAATTATAACGCTCTCACGACTGACAGCCTTATGCTCGATCCAATGATTGTTGCAAAAGCTATGATGGATGGAAAAGAGAAGAAACCGTTAATGGCTGATGATGTTGCCCGTTCATATATTATGGTGTTTATTAAAAACCGGGAGGCTGTTAAAGCTTCACAAAAAGCTGTAACAGACAAGGTTAAATACAAAGATTATATTGAACAGAATGAGGCGTTTCTGGCCAAGAATAAAGAGAAGGCAGGAGTTACAACTACAGGCAGTGGATTGCAGTATGAGGTAATTAAAATGGGTACAGGTCCAAAACCTACTGCTCAGAATACAGTAAAAGTACATTATGTCGGTACACTCATCGATGGTACAGAATTCGATTCATCAATAAAAAGAAAAGAACCTGCTACTTTCCCGGTATCAGGTGTCATTCCAGGATGGACAGAAGCATTGCAGCTTATGCCTGTCGGATCAAAATTCAAACTCTGCATTCCTTCTTCAATAGCATACGGACCTACTGGTGCAGGTGAGGTCATCAAACCTTATTCAACACTTATTTTCGAAGTTGAACTTCTGGAAATTGTAAAATAATATGACCACTGCAGAAATACAAACTCCGAAAGGCACCATGATGGTTAGTTTCTTTGAAAAAGAAGCTCCCGGGACTGTGGAGAACTTTATTTCATTGGCTAAAAAAGGATTCTATGACGGGCTTGCTTTTCACAGGGTTATACCTGATTTCGTAATCCAGGGTGGTTGCCCCCTCTCAAAGGATATGAGCGATCCCAGGGTTGGAACAGGAGGACCAGGTTATCAGATAAAATGCGAATTAACAGGTGGCAATCAATATCATGACCGCGGTGTTCTCTCTATGGCACATGCCGGCAGAAACACCGGAGGGTCACAGTTTTTCATCTGTCATAGCCGTACTAATACAAAACACCTTGACAGGCAACACACCTGCTTCGGAAAAGTGTTCGAAGGACTGGATGTCATTGATAAGATCCGCCAGGGTGACAAAATAGAAAAAATTATAATTCACGAAGAATAAATTGAAATGGCATTTGAAATCATAGGCAGAGTAATCGATATCTCTCCTGTAAATCAGGTAAGTGACAAGTTTAAAAAACGTGAATTTGTCATTGAGAAAAAGGAAACAGGTGGTGCAGCAGTATTTATTGACTACATTAAATTCCAGCTGGTGCAGGATAAGTGTGACCTTATAAATGAATCGTATCTTAACGAAGAGATAAAGATATGGTTCAATCTTAAAGGTAACAAATGGGAACGCGACGGTAAAATTAATTACTTTACCAACCTTGATGCCTGGAAGATTGAAAAAACTTCTTCGGCGGTCAAAGAACAGAATGTTTCCGCCCACACTACCCTGGAGGATATTCCGCCTGAAAATGATGAATTAAGTGATCTGCCATTCTAAAACTATAAAGAGACTGAAATTGCATTTCGGTCTCTTTTTTTTATATCAATCCCAAAACATGAAAATAAAATATCTTTTATCAACATTACTGATAGCTGTCTCCCTAGTAAGCCAATCGCAGATTAGATTCAATACGGACCACTTGAATCCTCATCAGGTTCTGATGCCATATAACAGGATAATTCAGGCTGCTGGCCTGCAGATCTATTTCGGAGACAGTACCAGGGAGAACCATTCTCTGGATGCTGCTTTGTCGCCTGATAATAAGTGGCTTGCAATAGAAGAAAGATATAGTATTGTTTTCCTTAATACCACTGATAAGACTATCCGGTTCAAACTTGATAACAATACTTATGCTGACCTGCTTGGTGGAATGAATACTTATTCGGGTATAACCTGGCATAAAGGAGTTAAAGGTCTGGAAGTGTTGTGGAGTGCAATTGGAAAGGACAATCGTTCGTTTGTTGTCTCAGCGTCATGGGATGGTGTCAAAGCTCAATTCGGAAGACTGATTGAATACAAGACGCAGCCCCCGTCCGAACTGGCCTTGCCAAATGAGTTTCTGATAAACAAAGAAGATTCTAAAGAGTATTTATATGTTGTACTAAACGGGAATAATAAGATAATAAAGCAGGACTTTGCAACCGGAGATACGATCTGGACAACTGATCCGGGAGTAGCTCCTTACGGTATCACGATGGCATCAGGTAAATTATATGTAACAAACTGGGCCGGCAGAAATCCTGAAGACGGCGATCAGGAAGTTGCCGGAGTTCCCTGGGGTCTTGCAAAAGTTGATAATAAAACCGCAGGAGGTGCCACCAGAGAAGGAAGTGTTTGTGTAATTGATGCCGCATCCGGAAAGATAATAAAACAGATTATTGTCGGTTTGCATCCAAATGAAATTGTATCTGATAATTCAGGTCAATTCGTATATCTGACCAACTCAAACAGTGATAATGTTACTGTAATTAAGACATTAAATGACGAGATAACCGAAACGATAAGTGTGAAACTGCAACCCGGCATCAACACCTATTTCGGTGATTCACCCAATGGTCTCAGTCTTTCTCCCGATGGGAAAACATTGTACGTTGCAAATGGCATGGACAATGCTCTTGCGGTTATAAAACTCGGGAAAAATGCTGCTTTAAAAGCTACCGGACCAAAAAGCATAGTAACCGGTTTTATTCCTACCGGGGCATACCCTTCATCAATCTGTACATTGAACCCGGGATACCTCTATGTATGTAATATTGAAGCTTCGGGTGCCAGAGTGCCTTTGACAGTCAAAAACACAAAGAACATTGTTTATAATTCGCATAATATGCTCGCTTCAATATCGGTAATCCATGTTCCTGATACAAAAGATCTTCATGCTTTTACTGATACTGTGATTGCTGTCAATAATCTTGCCAGAGCAATATCAGCGAGAGAAAAACCAAGGGAATCAGCCCGGCCAAAACCAGTACCGGATAGAATCGGGGAACCTTCGTTATTTAAACATGTAGTTTATATAATTAAGGAAAACAGAACCTATGATCAGGTTTTTGGTGATATTATAAAGGGTGACGGCGATCCAGGTCTCTGTATTTATGGCTCAGAGATTACACCAAATGCTCATAAATTATCAGAAGAATTTATACTTCTTGATAATTTCCATGTTTCGGGAAAATGTTCTGCAGAAGGACATCAGTGGACTGATGCATCTATCGTAACCGATTATATAGAGAAGAATATGAGAGCATGGTTCAGAAGTTATCCTCATGTTCAGACTGACGCACTTGTTTACGCTCCTACAGGATTTATCTGGGACAACGCTCTGAAACATGGCAAATCAGCCAGAATCTATGGAGAGGCATCGTCTCCTGTTATGGATGAGAAGCTGGGATGGATTGATATTTATAATAAATATAAAAACGGGGAGAAAATTGATTTTTCAAATTCCACTACCATCGAACCTGTAAGGAAAATTCTCAGCCAGACATATCCGTCCTTTGGGAACCATAAGTTTTCTGATGCCATGAGAGCTGATGCACTAATCAAAGAGTTAAATGAATATGAGTCTTCACCGGGAGACCAGCTTCCCGAATTGTTGGTTGTTGCCTTGCCTAATGACCATACCGCCGGAATGAGACCCGGTTTTCCTACCCCACGAGCGATGGTGGCTGATAATGATGCAGCACTGGGTAAGATTGTTGAAGCTTTCACAAAAAGCAGGTTCTGGAAAAACACTGTTATTTTTGTTGTTGAAGATGACTCACAGGCAGGATGGGACCATGTTTCTGCATACAGAACAGTCAGCCTTGTCCTCAGCGCTTATTCCAGATTAAGAAATGTCAACCACACATATTATACCCAACCATCATTAGTAAGGACAATTGAACAGATTCTGGGGCTGCCACCTATGAATATTCAGGATGCCATAGCAAACCCAATGATAAATTGCTTTGGGACAATTCCTGATACTACTTCGTATAAAGCATTGCCCAGTAATATCCCAATTAACGAGATGTCAGCTCCTCTTACCTCACTTTCAGGAAAGGCGCTGCATTTTGCAAAGAAAAGCATGCTTCCTGAATTTGAGGGAGTTGACTCAGGAAATGATGATCTGCTAAACAGGATACTCTGGTTTGCAGCTAAAGGAAACACGGATTATCCGGCAAAATTTGCCGGTTCAGAAAGAGACGAAGATAATGAGGAGAAATAAAATTTAACACTCTATATAGACCTCTCCCCATCCCCTCCCCCAGGAGGGAGGGGCTAAGATCAAAAAAATCATCTAGTTACCCCATTCTCTCTTGGGAGAAGAGGGCTAGGGGGATGAGGTAAAATGAAACGCACTTTAAACAATATTTCATAATGACTAATCCACTTCTTCAGGAATGGACCACTCCATTCGGAACTCCGCCCTTTCATCTTATTGAGACTATTCATTTTAAACCGGCAGTTGAAGAGGCTATTTTAAAAGCTACTGAAGAAATAAAATATATCACGGAAAATAAAGAACCTCCCGATTTTGAGAACACCATAGCAGCGCTTGAGAGCGCAGGTGAAACTCTTGGTAAGATCACGTCAATTCTCTTTAACCTTAACAGCGCGGAAACGAGTAAATCACTCCAGGAGGTTGCACAGGATGTATCACCCCTTCTTACCCGTTTTTCAAATGATATTACTCTTAACAGAATGCTTTTCGAGAGAATAAAAAATGTATACGATTCTATTGAATCAGCCGGCCTTACCACTGAACAACGAATCCTTTCCGAGAGAAAATTCAGAAATTTCATTCTTGGGGGCGCTGCCCTGAAAGATGAAGAAAGAGAACGATTCAGGGCCATATCTGAAGAACTGGCTACACTTTCTCTTAAATTTGAAGAAAATGTCCTTGCAGAAACAAATTCATTTGAATTACATATTACTGATAGTGAAGATCTTGCAGGACTTCCGGAAAGTTCTGTTGAAATGGCATCATCAGAAGCTGTAAACAGAGAGAAAATCGGATGGATTTTTACTCTTCACTTTCCAAGTTATATGCCATTTATGCAATACTCTGAACGACGGGATCTTCGTGCAAAGATGTTAAAGGCTTATTCTTCAAGAGCCTTCAAAACTAATGAATTCAATAACAGCCAGATCACACTTAAGATAGCAAATCTTCGACTTGAGATTGCCGGAATGCTGGGATTCAAAACTTTCGCTGAGATGATACTTGGTGATCGTATGGCTGATACACCTGAAAAAGTCGATCTATTTCTTGAAGAGCTATATAAGGCATCGAAACCGGCAGCTGTCCGCGACTTTGAAAATATCAGGGGGTTTGCCGGAAAACAAGGTCATGAAGGCACTATAGAGCGGTATGACTGGGCGTATTATTCTGAAAAATTAAAGAAAAAGCTTTTTGACATTGATGATGAAATACTTAAACCATATTTCAGTCTTGAAAAAGTAGAACTTGCTATTTTCGGTCTTGCCAGGACTCTCTATGGAATAAGCTTTATCCGAAATAATTCAATTCCGGTTTATAATCCCGAAGTAAAAACATTTGAGATCTATGATCATGATGGAACTTTTCTTTCAATCCTGTATATTGATTATCATCCTCGTCCCGGCAAAAACGGCGGGGCATGGATGACAAGTTACAGAGATCAGAGGTATGAGAAAGGAACAGAAGTGCGGCCTCTCATTTCAATAGTTGCCAACTTTACAAGACCTTCAGATACAAGACCTTCACTCCTTTCCTTCAACGAACTGACTACTTTTCTTCATGAATTTGGACATGCCCTGCATGGAATGCTGACCAGATGCACCTATGAAAGTTTGTCAGGAACTAACGTTGCCCGTGATTTCGTAGAATTACCATCTCAATTCATGGAAAATTTTGCATTTGAGAAAGAATGGCTTGACACATGGGCTACTCATCATATTACAGGAGAAAGGATCCCTGATGAAATTATTGTCAAAATAAAAGAAGCTTCGACTTTTAATGAGGGTTATGCCTGTTACCGTCAATTAGGGTTCGCACTCCTTGATAT
>Ga0302271_10004776_pt1 | contig 10663 bp, 8 predicted proteins | sample III_Bog_N1_1_FD_198767 | JGI IMG/M metagenome (GOLD analysis project Ga0302271, IMG submission 198767) | Peat permafrost microbial communities from Stordalen Mire near Abisko, Sweden - III_Bog_N1_1 | ecosystem: Environmental > Terrestrial > Soil > Wetlands > Peat | place: Sweden: Abisko... | reverse complement strand
AGAAGATTTTTATAAGATTGCTGTGCTCCTCTTTCGCAAATTCAAGCTGTCTGTTACTTTTATCTAATCTTTTAATCAATAGTTCTTAAGAAATGATCAAAAAAATAGCTCAATATTGTAAAAATAGCAAGGATTTATTTTTTTAATCAGTGAATTCTATTTTTGGTTAAAAAAGAAATATAATGCATAGGAAAAAGTTATGAATTTACAAGGAGATAACAAAGGAAATATTGAATTGATTGTTTTTAAGAAAATGCAATCTAGGCGAACTAATAAATCAATTAAGTTCAAAAAGGGAAAGAAGAAGAGATATTGATGGGGAGGAGGAGGCAAAGAGGTAGCAAGAGAGGGAGAAATATTGAAAGGAACCAAGCATAATATCATGGAATTTATTTATTATTAGTTTTTGCTTTTTTTCAAGAATATCAATAGTGCATTATTCTTATTATTATAATAATGCCTTACCGAAACACATAATCTCTTGAGACAGCAATTAAATTCAAAAATAGATATTGCTTGTAATATTTATTTCTTGAAAAGGGGCATGCGAGGATGCTGCTGAAATAGAATATCGTTTAATGGAGGAAGAATAACAAACAATTGTAGAACAAATCTCGAAAAGAATCAGTAAACTAACGAAGCAATAGCAATGTTGAAAATAGAAATACAGCTGCTGTTGTTGCTGCAGCTACTACTGCTGTTGTAGATAACAGAAAAAGAAGTAATAATATTAATACTGACGATGACATTCGAGACGATCTTAAAGCGAAAAGATCTAGGTTATTTGAAAGATTAGTTGTGCTACGTCGATTCTGTGCTGGATAGCACTTATTCAGCAATCTCAAGGCCATGCATTAACTCAGAAAGCAAACGGCAAGATAGTCCTCAGCATTGGAGTTATTGTCTAAAACATCGCCAGGTGTAGCTCTGAAAATTAAGTAAATTATTCCTAAATTTTAGCTAATTTTATCGTTAATTTTGAATATATTTTTTAGACAGAAGAAGCTACAACTCAACAAGCCATTTAGTTCTTTGAGATTCTTAAGAAGTTCAAAGCTGAAAGCGATAATGCGAATAGAAAATGCATGGAATTCTTGTTCACAAGGAGGCTCAAGCAGATCTATCAAGTGTAAGGAACAAAATTGAAAAGAAATTTAGATTATTTGTAAATTTTACAGATTCTTTTGTTACTTTCTTGTATTCTCTCGATCTTGCGGTAATATGTGCAGTACAAGCAAAGCAGAAGGACTTCCAATGAGCGAGCACTTGTCTTCAAAATACATCTCACGTATGACAAAAAAAGAGAAAGAAGATTGATTTAATTTATTCACTTTTTGAAGATTTAAAGTTATTTTTTTATGGTTCTAAATCATTTTGTAAATAAACAAACAGGGACATGCAAGTAAAGCAATAATGCTTGAGCGAATGTTATCACCTTTTTCATGAGCGACAACAAATCTACCAGATGCAATACCAACAATAAATGCAGCTTTAACAATAGCAGCAGCTGCAGTAGTAGCAACAATTTTAAGTTTAGCAGCAGCTGCTTTTTGAAGGATAGCTGCTGCATCGCCAAATGCAGAGATAAAACTAATATCTACTCTATTCACTTCCACAGTAATTTTAAGCTTAATAAAGGCAATAGCTGGGACTGTAACATTAACGAGCTGAAGAAGAATAAGAATAATAAGATTAGGAATTCTAAGACAATCCTGAGTATTAACAATATTATGAAGAATAAGAAGAAGATCAAGGACATCCCAATTAAGCTCAATAATACCAATAGTAATAGGAGTTTGCATAGATAGAGACTTATGAGAAGTTCCTGGAGTAGCAGAGAGCTTTCCATGGGTAGCGCGATTTGCAAGGAAAAAGGAATGATATTAATAGCTAAGACGGTAATGATTATGAGTAGTATGGATATGATGTTGATGAAGAAGAAGGTGGGAGTGATTAAATGAATGATCCTTCTAATGGCAATCAAGAGAAAGCTGACGAAGAAGAAAAAGAGTTAGATAATTAGCATTCTCACCATGAACAATAATTCGTCAGGAAGAATTAGATCCTTGAAGAGCAAAGTCATGATGTTTTGAATAACTAATTTGGCAAAGGTAACTACATTTAAAAATAGCAGCTGATTAGCTAGAAAGAATAAGAAGAGAGTGAGAGAAAAAGGAAAGAAAAGTTTATTAGCTTCAATAGAAATAACGCTGAATTTGTCTTTCTTTACAAGTCGCCAATAATAAGATAAATCATCTCCCCCACTAGTAGTTCCTTGTTCAAAAAATTAAATTCCTCTTTATTCATTCAAAAAACCAGAACATCATCATAAAACCCATTAAATGTTAAGAAACTTTACAGCAGTGCCAGTACCTGTTCCTACAAATTGGCAAATATTCATAAGGTAGAAATCGAATTCTTGAGGAAATTATTCTTCCACGCATTCTGAGTAGTAATCAGGTGTTCAACTATTAGAATAAAAATCAGATATTACATTATTTGAGAACTTCGATTATGCCTCTCCGTTCCCGAAATGGCTGCTGTAGATAAAAAAATATGATTAACTGAAACACTCCGAGAAATATGACATGGATTAGAAAATAATTGCTGTGTCCAAGAAAGAATCATTTAACAAAGCTAGAAGTTATTTATTGCCACATAATTGACTTATCTGTTTGTCGATCAAAGAGATTACGGTAAAAAGATTGACAAAAATAATACATTTTTGATTTAAATATTGAATGTTTCCTGAAAATGATAAACTGATTCATTGTTTAGTATGCAAGCAAGGAGACAAGGGTGACTGCATGTATGGGATCTTCACTGGGCAAGTTGAAATCATAATCAATGGGTTTCTGATCAAGAAAGTGTTCTGAGGTGGTGAGCTTGTTGGTAGGACTGCTCTCGAAACCGATAAACCAAGGTAAATGAAAATTTATAAAAGGGATTGCTTTTTGAGAATTATTTGCTTTTTGAAAGAAATGCCGACATAAGAGTTAAACTGCCCTGCAATCTTCTCGTTTTATCTCACATAGATTATCAATAATGCCTGAATGTAACTCAATTACATATTGCTAGTTTTTCCCTTTGCTTTTACCCTACCAACATTCCCTTTTTTTTGATTCACAGAGAGCCTTACTATTCAGAAGGGTAACATCGCAGCATTTATAAATGCACATCCTTTTTTTCGACACTTTCGACCTGATAAAATTGAGAGAATGTGTGAGGAAATTAAAGCGCGGTTTCTTACACCTAAAGAATGCTTGTACAAAGAATCCGATCTCATCGATAATTTCTACATCGTCAAGAATGGGCATCTCATCAAAACAATTCAAGTCGAATTAGAAAAATCAATGGCCTTGTACAGACGAAAATGGCAATATCTTCTGTGAAAGTTCGTTTTTCCTTAAATATTACTAAAAATTTAATAATTTACATATCTTTATGTCAAAAAATCAACTTAAAACTTTTGTTGTGAATTCTTTGAAACAAATAATACAAATTAATGAACTCCATTCAAAATATTCAAAATGTATTAAAATATAATTGTAAGAGAGATGTTGAATAATAAAAGACTTAAAAGCAACAAAACACACCTAACTCGATGATAATTCTTTTGATTTTTTTGTTAGTACAAAGAAGATTAGGCATTGGCAAACAAAGCAAAAAAGAAATAAATCGTAGGATTGATTAATCTAAGAAATCGTCAAATAAGTTTTTTCTAAGATAGTTTGCTTGAATAGAGGCAATTATCACTGCATTAGTTCTTACTTTAAATATGGGAACACATCATATTTATGGGGAATTTGTTTTTTCTGTGATATCTTGAACAACTGAATTGTCAAGATTATTTAGTTCTCCTTCGATTTATTACTAAGGGTCTACTTTAGCAACAATATTTTGATTTGATTGCTAATTCGATAGTTGATCTTGCTAATGGATGATTTGTTCAGTCTAAACTACTTCTTATTTTTTCTCAGCCTGAACATCTTTCTCATCTGATTCTTCACCTTCTTCCTCTCCTTCTTCTTCCTCATCATCATCTTCATCTTCTCCTTCAAATTCATCTTCACAGTCTTCCTCATTATTTTAACCAGCACAACCTTCTTCTTCGTCTGGTTTTTCTTCTTCGCCAATCGATCTAGACTTTCCATCTTCACTTTTCGAGCTATGACAGGCATGTTTATTCTTTGACTCATTTTCTTAGCTTTCACAATGATTTTATCCGATATCAGAGGTTTAATCTATGCATAATCTTGTATCTAAGAGCTATTAGCATGCTAGCCTTTCGATTCAACTTTCGGTGGCTAGGGGAAGATTATCATCGAAATGCATCGATTGAGATAATGTGAAGTAACCTCTTTGATTTGAATTTTATCATATGCTGCCCTACCATTAATAAATCTTTTTCCAAGAACCCCTTCATGATCTGATTACCTTCAAACAAAAACACAGGAAAAAGGCAGAAATATGAGCATACACATTCATATATTTCATAAGTTTAAATAATGTTACCAAGGGTATTCTGTTTGATCGCTGTCGATGGTACTTCATTCGTAAAGAGGACAATAGAGAGAGTGATGCTGTTTAAATTATGAATAATCTTCTGAGATCGATAACAAAGAGTCAACTTTATGCTAATTTTAAGATACAGAACATTAAAAAAATAAATGCCAAAAAGCGAGTTAGTTTCCCGAATTGATTTCTTCAAATAATCTCACCTAAAGTTCCTCTCGCGAAAAAACTTCTTCCAAAATTAACTCATATTAGTAATCCGCATCTGTTTTATTAAACAAGTATTAAAGAAAGATTTCCTTTTCTTGAAAGTTTTTTCCTCGTTCTTGTGAAAGAGGGTTTCGTTCAGAAGCACTGCAACCTTATTCATCCATTATTAATCCTGAATTATTGAATTGTTACTTGCAGTTGCTAGAGCTTTTGAGTATTTTTCTAGCTTATTTTAGGAGTCTTATATTGTTGTGATTTTGCTAATTAAGTTACATTTTATGTTAAAACCCTGTTGGAGCTCATAGTATGAGAAAAGAAGGGTATCAGATTTTCAAACCTTGTTTAAACAAAAGTAAATATATTTTATTTTATCTTAGACTTAATTTAATTATTTGCTTAAAGATTAAAAGCTCTTTCCAACATCCCCTACTCTCCTGGTGGATTTACGTTTCTTGATTATTTCATGAGAGTATTCTGATAAAAATAAGAAATTGAGAGTTTTTGAATATTAATAGATTTATTAAAAAAAGTTTGTGTAGAGTAAAGTTATCCAAGTTAACTAACAAATAAATTTGAGATTCTCAAGATCCTATTGTCCCATTCATTTGGTATGTTTGTACTTTTTCTTAACATCCATATTCGATGAGTCTCTAAGATTCCCTAGCAATTTCCTTTATTTATTTGTTATCCCGCAAAAAAGTTATTTCTCAAATTACTTATTAATAGAAATTTTACCACATATTGAAGTTATCTTCATAGCCACTAATTGGATACGTTTTCTGTGGCTCTTAAGCTTATGGATATTCCACTGCAGGGATATATTTATCCATATTGTTTTTGATTTTATTCCTTCTCCTTCATTTTTATTTCCAATCTATTCTTCTTTTGTCTTTGGAGCTCCTTGAGGTTATTGCTATTATTATTATCATTAATAAATTCAATTCAATTAGCAAGCAAATTTCTTCCATAAATCAAAATAGTAAGCAAAATTCCTTACAAAATCCCTTCGGAAAATTAATCAAAATATTTAACCAATTCTTTATGAAAATGCTTTATATTAGCAAGTGAATTCCTTATTGAAACACTTTAAAATGTACATGCATTCAAATCCCAAAAATCCAAATATGTAAAAAAAATATTTAAATCGGTTAAAGTAAGTATCATAAGAAATATTTATAAGGCTCCAAATGATAATTAGAAAACGCAGGTTAGCAATTATGATTCATTCACAATATTTTTTAGGCCTTCTACATCTTTGTTCCCACCATCCTTTCTCAACTAAATGATTCACCACATCAACGATTGACAAAAGGCTACTCATTTCTTTTTCTGTTAACATGTTCTTATTATTCTCCAGGATCCTCAACATCTTATAATCGAATGTATCTACTGGATGATCATCTAAGGGGTAAACAGAAGAAGCAAATCCGCCTACCCAAAAGTCAAAAACTCCTTTAATTTTTGCATAATCCCATTCGAAGTGTCCTTGGTAATCAAGGAAATAACGGAGGTTACCCAAAAGATAATAAGATCTCACACTGTGAAATTAAATTTCACTTACTCCTTGTGATGAGATGTCGCTTAGACTCCCTGATTATTGTTCACAACTTTTATAAAGATCAATAACTTTGCTTCGTGTTATTAACGCTTTAAAGAATGGCTCGGCTAAACGCTTAAGTTCATCACGAGGAAGATTAAATTGTTCTTTAGTTAAATTTGCTTTTTCGATTTCTTCATCATAAAAATCAATGTAATCTCCAAGGACAAAACGAAAAGTTTTGAGTCTTGCTTTCTTTTCTTTTTCATTTCCTTCTTTTTCTTATTCAAGAACTGTATACTTTGAATATTGAGAGATGTCAACTTCCCACATTTCCTCAAAGTATTACTTTAAAGTTTCCAAATGCGTCATCTGATAGTATTTTGAATCGCTTAGATTGTTTTCAATTACTTCAGATTTTTCTGAATCCTGATTGATAGTCAAGGCCATTTTTTTCAAACTATCATCTTCTATTTTTTCTGCTTTTTTTTCATCTTCTTCTATTTTCATTTCTGCTTCTTTTTCATCTTCTTCTTTTCGATTGTTGACGATGATATCATTGATAACGCATAATTTTTTACGCACATTGTCCCCTGAAAGCTTCTACTGAATCTCTTGTTTTTCTTTTGATAGAACTTTTTCCAGACTTTCGATCTCTTTCAACCTATTTTAGAGTTGCACTGTGGTTTCAAGGGTATCCGTTTGCATACAATTTGGACTTTTATTTTTAAAACAATGAAATCAATTAATAATAATTAAAAACAAAATTTTATGTTTGACTTTCACGCTTTTTTAGCTGTGGATTTTTGAATAAACTAAAAAAAAGCGCAAAACCAGCAATAAGAATTAAAAGGGTTAGCCAAAACAGTTCATTTTAGACATAAAAAAATGGATGAAACAAAAAGAGAACCCTAAGTTATTTTAATAAGGATTTCTTATTTTGTTCAGTCTTTAATTGAATGTAAGGCGGACTTAATTCAACTTCATAAGTTTGCATAAAGACATTAGCAGACTAATCATATGGATCATACTTTATAATATGCCACATATTCTGAATCAACAAACAGTAAAAGATTCGATATCAATTATGGCTTTTGCTCTCCTGAGTTTAAATGTGAAGATGAAACAAAATAGAAAGAATGGTGGGAGTAGTAGTAAGAATTTTATTCTGAAGTAAGAGAATTCATAAATATACATGCACAAATTAAAGCATATTCTGTCTAAATAACTTCGATTAAAGTAAAGTTTATCATAGAAATCAGTCTCAAAAATAAGTTCATTGTTTTTTTTGTAGGTAAATCAGAAATGGCATAGTGATAAAATCAGATGGAAAGCTTTGTATGATGGTAAAGTACCTGATATTAACCCAATTCCTCCGAGCTATCTTGATCAGATTTTTTGTAATATTGAATATCTGAACAATAAGACACTTTACATCACGGCCTACGAATTAACAGATCCCAGGTTCTTATTCTTGCTCTAATTATACATATTGGAAAAATAAACAATATAAATAATTCTCAATTTGAAAGCTTTAAACATTTACGATGTAGAACTAGTTAAAGGTTAGAATCCTATATTCAAATACAAAAATAATCCAAGTGGTAAGGCGGTAGGATTTTTTTTTCTACTTGCAATGTAAGAAGAGATGGAAAATATTTATAAATCATAAGAAAAAGCACTTGAATAAATTTAAATTTATCTCTATTATGACCCAATAGATAATGGAGTAATGCATCTCAAAGAATTGTTCCAAGGAGACACTGAATTTTTTGGAACATCAAACCTCACCTTTAGTGGTTTCGATAGAAATGTTGAAAGATCCAATTTCTCAACAGATTCTTCTCAAAAAGAGAACATAGAACACTTTCGCAGTCTAAAAACGCACATATTTACAAGAAATGTCAACTATACTGAGTATTAAAATACTTCCGAGATGGCTTAAGCAAAAGAAAAAATCTCATTTATTGGACAATAGTTTTTTGAGACAAAATGATTAACCAGCAGATTAAGATTGACTTCAAGAAGAATGAAATGACAATAAAAATCTAGCTCTAACCTTTTTTTTCTATGCTCTATTATAATTGATACAAATCAGAAAAACAAATAATTCATTATGCACTAACTATTCGACTGCACAATATGTCCTTCTTTTGACTGACTTTCCCCTTTCTTTTAAAAGGCATATGCGAACAGATTTCAAAACTGGATCTAGATGAAAAAGCATTAGAACATCATTTTCTTCAAGATAAGCATTTTCTTTCGTTTGACAAGCACTTACACGTGAAGAGGATTTAAAGTGCCAAGAATGGAACTTCAAAGCAATCATAAGAATCACAGTCATAATTAACTGAATCTAAAACGAAGACCCCCCCCCCCCTCCCCACCCCTCTTAGAAAAGAATAAAGCCTATTGGACTATTCTTCTTTCTACACATTCTGAGTAGAAATCAGGCGTCCAAGTATTAGAATAAAAATCAGACATTACATTATTTGAGAACTTCGATTATGCTTCTCCCTTCCCAAAATGGCTGCTGTAGACGAAAAAATACGATTAACTGAAACACTCTGAGAAATATGACATGGATTAGAAAATAATTGCTGTGTCCAAGAAAGAATCCTTTAAAAGAAGCGAATATGAGAGACACATTGTTGTGCTGTTTCTCTCGAAGATATCTTTGTTTAAAATGATGCCCTTCCATATGCTAGAAGTTATTGCCACATAACTGGCTTATCTGTTTGTCGATCAAGGAGATTACGGTAAAAAGTTTGCCAAAATTAATACATTTTTGATTTAAATATTGATTATTTCCTGATAATGATAAACTGATTCATTGTTTAGTATGCAAGCAAGGAGACAAGGGTGACTGCATGTATATGATCTTCACTCGGCAAGTTGAAATCATCATCAATGGGTTTCTGATCAAGAAAGTGTTCTGCGGTGGTGAGCTTGTTGGTAGGACTGCTCTCGAAACTGACGAACCAAGATTAATGAAAATTTATAAAATGGATTGTTTTTTGAGAATTATTTGCTTTTTTGAAAGAAATGCCGACATAAGAGTTAAACTGCCCTGCAATCTTCTCGTTTTATCTCGCATCGATTATCAATAATACCTGAATGTAACTCAATTATATATTGCTAGTTTTTCCCTTTGCTTTTACCCTACTAATATTCCCTTTGCGTTTGATCCACAGAGAGCCTTACTATTAGAAAAGGGTAACAGAGCAGCATTTATAAATGCACATCCTTTTTTTCGACACTTCCGACTTGATAAAATTGAGAGAATGTGTGAGGAAATTAAAGAGCGGTTTCTTGCACCTAAAGAATATTTGTACAAGGAGTCCGATCTCATCGAAAATTTCTACATCGCCAAGAATGGGGCATCTCATCAAAACGATTCAAGTCGAATTAGAAAATCAAATCAATGGCTGAGTAAAGACGAAAATGGTAATATCTTTTGTGGGAAAAGCACACTCAAGCGAAGAATGTTACATACACAATTGATTTCAAAGCTAGTGATTTTGTTGGGTATTTTGATATCATCTCTGGTAATGGAGCTGATGTTAGAACTGAGACGGTTGACTCAGTTTCAGATACAGTTGTGCTCTTCATCAATAAAAATATCTTTAAACTCAGTTAACAATTTTAATAATCTTTTTATCATAACAATAGCGTAGAGAAGGAGTAAAGCAACAAATTGGTGGTTTAAAATTAACTAAAATATTAGATTTATTTCTCCAAAAAAATTTTGTGCGTTTTTGGACAAATTTTTTATTTTTGATTGATTACAATACTGACGAGGAGAAGATGAAATATGTGGAGAAACTGCTGCCTATGGGTATGCATATCAAGGCGAAGGTTACAAGATACGAGAAGGAACCGAAAGTGAGAATTATTTTAAGTACTGAGAAGAAAGAATAAGAGAAATATGGAAATGCTATGGAAGAGGAACTTGAAGATGAAAAGTAGCAAGATCATTTGGATTTGTTGATTAAGTCCGTGGCAGAGATTAATGTCGTAGAAGAGAAATCTGGTGAAAATGAGATTAAATTGAAGAAGAATTTTGCCATGAAATAAGACTAGAAAGAGAAAATGGAAGAGGAGGAAGAAGAAGAAGATAACGAAGGAGATGAGGAGAATGACGATAGTACTGAAGCTGAAATTCAAAAGTTCTTGGGTTAATAAGGCAACCAAGATGATGGAGAAAGTGATGATGATGACGGAGATGATATTGCTGATGACGATGCTGAAGGAGAGAATGCAAGTGAAGGAGAAGACAACGACAAAGATGATTCAGATTCCGACATTCTAAGTGAGTAGAGTTTGCTTGATGAAGACATCGACGACCATAAAATTGTCAGTGAGAATCCACCAGACAAAAACAAGTCGAGAAAAGAAAAG
>Ga0302271_10004773_pt1 | contig 10670 bp, 23 predicted proteins | sample III_Bog_N1_1_FD_198767 | JGI IMG/M metagenome (GOLD analysis project Ga0302271, IMG submission 198767) | Peat permafrost microbial communities from Stordalen Mire near Abisko, Sweden - III_Bog_N1_1 | ecosystem: Environmental > Terrestrial > Soil > Wetlands > Peat | place: Sweden: Abisko... | reverse complement strand
TCCCATGTTCCTTGGTATTGTAATTGACCTAAAATAGAATCTGGTAAATTTACTAAGAATAATTTCTGATTAGCATCTAGGCCAGCATACCCATTAATCGCGCCCTTTTCAGAAAGTAATTGATATGAAGATAAATATTGATCATCACTATGAGGAGCATGTAAATTAGTCTTTTCTAAATCAGTTACATAGTTTTCATCAGCAGTTAATGCTAATGCAAATTCATCATAATCATGAGTAATCACTGTACCTAGTCTCAGAGCTGTAATAAGACCCTGTGCAACACCTTCTTCTTCCTTGTGGTCAGTAATATTAGTTACGAATAATTCTGTCGCATATCCCTTTAAAGAAGATATTATCTCTACCCAATGACCATCCTTACGACCATATACAATACCACCATAAGGAGCTTCACCAATACCATTCTGCCAACGTTCCATGATAGGTTCTACAATAATTACCTGAGGAACTTCATCGATAAGGGTAATAGGATATAACTCTTCAGTACTAAGAACATCAATACTAATATCTTGATCATTTGTACTTACTATATCGATATCAAAGATCTGTTCCTGTTGAGGAATACTCTCTGCATTTACGATAAGTTCGTTTTGTTCAATAGTTATATCCTTATCATCCATCTTATCGTACAGTTATAGGTTTGAGTATCTCCCATTGTCCCGGAGCAATACCGGTCATCCTAATTCCATTTAGTAAAATGATATCAAAATCAAATAAATATTTTCCTGGCAATAGAGTAATTGTTCCTGGTGGAATAGTAATCTTATTTGTTGCCACTATCAAACTATTATCAACAGTCTTAAATGATTTATAAGAGATATCATCATTAACCATGTTCATTACTATGTCAGATCCTACCAAATCCATAGGAGTCTTTATAGGTGAATCAATACTGGTCTTAGTCCATATCAGGAAACTTATTCCTAAGAAAGTTGAGTTCTGTGATATCGAATTTATTGTTAGCATAGTACGTATATATAAAAAGGGTAGACAACGTTTAATCATCTACCCTAGCATTATTTCTGTGCTGTTGGGATTGTCGTAAGAGGAATCTTTGAAGTGAATTTAGTATCTTCCATAAGGCGGACTGTACTCGCTCCCTTTTTCTTCTTGGCATCTTTGTTGACATCAATCAACTTCTCTCTAAATAACTTATCCAGTTCGCTAGCCTGGGTAAGAGCTTTTATTCTTCCTTCCACAAAGGGAACATCAATTTCAATGTCATATGGTATCTGTTCATCATCATGTTCCGGATCCTTACGGTACACCACAATCTTCTTTTTAAAGGTATGTGGTACATTCTGTACATAATCAATAAACCTATCTATATCGTCCTTTAAAGCATCAAATAACTTTTCATTGGCAGTACGGGAATACTTAAGATAAGCAGCAACACATTTCTGTACCCAGTCATTATCATCAAAATCTGCTATCTTCTTATAAGTCCCGGTGTGATGCTGTACCGTTAATTTCTTTCTTTGCGCTAAGGGTAGATTATAAATGTATGACTTCTCTTCTCCAAAGACTTTATAGACAAAATATATGTAAGACATCGCTTTGCCAAAATATACCTTGTTGGTAGAAGAATCATATCTCTTGAAATCTTTAAACTCCGGTATCTCCATCGCCATGTCTGATACCTTTACAACCCCATCTTCTAAATATATGAAGTCATCCATCGACTAATAATTTTTATATGGATCTTCCCGATTGATAAACTTATAAACTTCTGCATTCCCCTTTACCACAATACTCAGTGGTACCAATTCTTTACTGTGATGCGGAACAACAATAGATTCTCCATCACTATTTACTATCTTACAGTCTATACATACTATTCGACTTACCAACTTTAATAACCCATTTTCGTCTTTTATCTTCTTACTCTGATAGACAACTTTCTCTACCGTCATTATCTTCTCCAGGTTCGTAATATTTACTACCGAGATTCCCTTCTTTATCCATCTAGACATATGCTAATGTATTAGTACATTTTTACTTGTGCAAAGTTATAAATTCTTTCCACTATTACCAAATATATAAATTAATAAATTGACTACCTTTATTAAGATAGCCAATTTATATGTTTTATAACATCTATATTAGAAAGGAAGATCACTATTTGTATTTCCTAATCCACCATTTACTTCAACACCATTACTTACTGGTGGTAATGTATTAGGTAAGTCCTGAACTCCCTCCGGTTTAATGATATTCTTTATTGATAACTTATTATAGAATGTTTCCTGATAAGGTTTACCACCAATTTCTATCTCCATATCCATCTGTAATGACGGATTAGCAAGTATGTAGTTATGATTATCCGTAAAAGCATCTACTGAAAAATCTTTTCCATCAGTTACTCCCTTGACAATCCATGAACCAATAATATAATCACCATTGGCCCCTGTACCATTATATATCTTATGACACCTTACCGGTGTTACTCGTGCTACTATATTCATTATTTTGATCTCCTTGATTTAGTCCTTACTTTTACTATTAATTCGTTATTGACAGTATTCCACTCATATAAAGTACGGGCCTTATCATAACCATAAATAGTAGAAAGGATGTGTTTAAAGAGATTGGAATATGTTCCTGGAACATGTGTCTCCTTATTATAAAATAATTGTTGGTGTAATACTTCCAATGAACCCAATACCCTAAACTCATCAGGACATGGAACTACTTCATTAAAATTATTTTCCGGTGGAGTATTGATAAGTTGTGTCAGAACAATAATATCCTTTTCCAATTCCGTGTTATGATCGGAAAGTAAATTATTCTCATTTTCCTTTTGAATAATGACCGATTTGGCAGCATTAATTGTATTATGAAGAATATTTAATGGGAGAGAAATCTCACCATTGGTAAGCATGTATTTTACTACCTCATATTCTACAGGATATACTTTGTCCGGATATCCAATTGGACTAATGCCAAAACGAAACTTGTTATGCATAGAATCATAGTCTACAAAGTTCTTCAACTTCTTCATACAACTATCATCATCATTAACAACTACCCGGCTACACTTAGAACAATATCCAAAACTCCGTTCTCTGCCATAAATAGACAATGTACTCAAAAATGTTACTGAATCATGATCACATTTGGATCTTAAACTTATCTTGGTAATAGCTATCATGCTACTTAACCACCCTTTTTTTACTTCCATTAAATTCATTTATTTATGCTTATTACTGTGCAAATATAATTACTTAATATTTTATAACCAAACATATTACAACATATTTTCAATTTATTTTAATCCTTTTATAATACCTAATATGACTATCGTTAAAACACTATTACAACGATACTACACAACCCCCTATACCTTTTACTACACAACCCCCCCTACTAACACCTAACCTACTAAGCGAATCTTATCTGGTAGTATATACCCCCACTACTTATACTACCCCCACGAATTTATTTGTTATTACTATCCCCTTGGAGACTCTCTACTAACTCCCCCGGGTTAGACGTTATAAAAAACTTAATCACAATCAAAAAATTAAACATTATGAGTAAATTGATTTATGTGGCTGACAAAGCCTACGACATTAAATTCCAATTGGAAGATCTTGCACCTGCTTCATTTGAAATCGTATCTCAACTTTGGAAAGACGGAAGTCAGAAAGGACCAAATGGTCGCTTGCTTCCAATTGCAGATGCTGATTCAAAGACACCAAATTTACGTGTGTTCTGTACATTACGTATTGCAGGCATTGCATTTGATTTCATGCAAGAGCTGACGAAGATGAATGGTGCTGGATTTGATCAGTGTGTCAACCAAACTGAAGCAAAGAAAGGACTGTTAGTCATTAAGACTGGCGCAAAGATTCGCTGTATAAACGGTGAAGTATCGTATTCTATGTAGTATAATTGGGGAGACTAATCATCTCCCTATTTTTTTAAATCTATAAGTACAATATACTTTCTTCTTCCTTGTTGTTGCAGCCTTGTTGCTTCTTTGTCTTAGCTCGTGGTTACTAGCCATTGTTAGAACAATTCGGCTTGTCTAATAGCACCATATTTATCTATTACTGCTAACCTTTTAGGATGTAATCTATAGTATTGTTTGCTTTTGGTGAGTTCAGCGTATGATTTGGTAGAGTAATAGGCATCATATTGGCTATCTACTAAGTCTTGTTCTTCTATGTCATGACTAACAACTTGGTCATTTGTTTCCATTATGACAACATTATTGGGCGTTTCATGTCTTTGTTGATTATCAATAGTATTTACTATTGGTGGCTTAACATCATGATTGTAATGCTTCTCTTGTCCGTTATTATATTTATCAACTGATATGTATAACAGATAAATGCCTGATTCATACGTTCCTTTGTTACTATATTTACGTATGACTGTACTCAATGAACACTCTAATATGGCTGCTATATCCGATTTTGAATAGGTATAACACATCTCATTAGTTGTTCTATTTACTATAATATTCATTTCCTTTTTCATAATGACGTGTTTTGACGGAGTTATTATTCATTTTGACTTGTTTGAACCATTTTATTGTGCAAATATAATACATTATTATGAACAAATCAACACCTTTATTTACCAAATATGAGGCCATTAAACTCATTATTTTATGTGTCATTATTATCCTGATAGTGGCTTGTACAATAGGTTTCATGAGTACTAACAGTGCAACCTGAGACACCATAACCTACAGTTACTATTTAGTACTCTATTCTTCTAACTATATCTATAACTGATATCTGGTGTGTAATAGATCGCTTAAAGACTGTTGTGGTTGCTATGTTGTATGTTATCATCTGTTTTAATACATTTGCACTATTGATATGAATGAATGTGTCAGTAGTGTTGTTATTGTCGCTCTATGGGCTTGCTATGAGGTGACATTGCTATTGTGAACTCTTATTATTTACTTATAAAATCATTTAGATATGAAAATTGAATCATTTGTTAGACGATCATGGGTTAAGATACCTGTGTTCTTATTGTGTAATGTATTTATTATTGTTGGTGTAGCGTTAGTGGTACAAGGATCAACATTATTGGTGGGAAGTAATTTCCTGGAGTTTATTAGTGAGAATACTATAGTAGGTGTTCTGTTCATTATTGTAGTAGGCGCTTCATCAATAATCTATTCATTAGGATTATATATGACACTCACTGATTGGGCTAAATCATATGATAAAAAGAAATCAAATAAATAATATCATGGAAAAAGAAATCGTTACATCCATTACTATTATTAGTAAGTCATTTCGTACTATCATTGAGATATGCCAGGATCCTGAATTTAGAAAGTTTGTTCAAAAGAATGTAAATGCATTACATAAGCAAAGATGTGAAAGACCTGTTGCCGGAGAAGGCAGATACTATCCTAAGACAGGATATGATTACTTACAGAATGATAATGAATTAAGCACTGCTTACTTTGCTGATGCCTTTCCTGATATTTATATAAAGAGAAGTTCTTTATCAAGTGCTAAACGTGCTATTATTGCTCAGTCTTGTTTTCCGGCTATTACAGAGACTATCAAACATTATAAGGTAGTTGTATCAGTTGGTGATAAATTGTCTGTTAAGGACCAGCGTGCGAAGCTACAGGTGTTAGCATTGGATAATAGTGCTTGTACTATCAAGGTAAGGATGCTAAAGGTTACTGAAGTATGGCCAATAGATAGATTCGTTAAGAGTCTGGAACAAGGTGATATCAGTATTATTAAACCTATTATTATAACAACAAAATAATAAATAAACACGTATAGAATGGATTGGATAACTGCAAATGCTTTTTTAATAAGTGACATACTTTAGTTTGTCATAGTGTTGGGAAATAGTAGGGCATTGTGTAAGTGTTAGGTATTCAATATACGTGTTCAAGGGGGATATAGCTCAGTTGGTAGAGCGTTTCATGTAGCATCTAGCAAAACTTAGACAACATGAGAAGGTCACAGGTTCGACTCCTGTTATCTCCACTTGAGAGAAGAATTTCTGTGACAGCTCATTACTAACGTGGACGTGAAAGCTGACGGACTGTTGTAAGTATAGCACCGTAAGATCCCTTCTCTCATCCTATTAAATTAAACAATTTAAATATATTTACAATGAAAAAATTATTTCTATTAATTGCTATTGTAACCACTATGGTTGCATGTTCTCCTTCTATTGGTAATAATACCTATTGTGGTATTTATGATGCTCCTACAAGAGCCAATACAACGTACACAGTGCGTTTGTATGGTAACAACAATGTTCTTATCCGGGAATGGAGACAATGCAAGAACTTGTATTTCAAGAAAGGATTCATTGGGTTTATCTATAATGGTAAACGTGCCGGTGCGTGTGGTGTAGTAACATATACTAAAGACTAATATTATTCTCAATTAAATAATCAACAAATCATTTAGAAATGAAAAAAGTAATCTATCTCTGTATGATGGCTGTCATAATCATGGCCTCATGTACCTCTCGTAGTGGCTCTAGAGCTATTAAACCTATCGAAATGAAATGTTATGTTATTACCGAGTATGGTGATCATGACAGTGTTCTATCAGTGTTCTATGTACAGGCTGCTGATGAGTATGATGCTGAACGAACCTATCGTAAGAACTACTATGATCCTAAAGGATTACTTAGTGAGTATGGTATTAGATCATTTACCTTTCTTAAAGACTCTGCACGATAATGGAACAACCTATTCTTACAATAGAAATGTTAGATCAATTTGATCCAGGTACTGTCATGTTCACCGGTGTAGCTCTTAATGCTCCTAAAGCAATATATCTAGAGTCAGCACCTAAGTATCATAACAAAGAGCTTCTATGGGTTGCTAAACGTGGTGGTATCAATGACTGGGCTATATATATTCATTGGAAATGTAAAGGACTTGAATATGTTCTTGAACAAGGTGACAAAGTCATGAACAAAGAGTATATCCGTCTATTAGTACCATGTACTGATAAGGCATTTGCTAACTATCGTTATTAATCAATACTAAAAAGAGATATTATGAATGTATTAGCTGTTATCATTCTTATTGTAATACTTGTAGCATTTGTAGCCTTTCAGATAATCAGATTTATCAATCCACCAAGGAAAGAACATACGTTGTCTATTGGTAAGGTAAGAAATCATGAAGGTATTCGATTAATCGTTGCTAAAGAACATAATGGATGTGTCGATTGTCATTTCGATGGAACACTATGTTCTATGAATGGAATAGATCGTAAAGTGTTTGGCAAGTGTAGCGGAGCACAAAGAAGAGATAAAAAAGGAGTTATATTTAAACAACTGAAGTAATAAGTAGAAATATTATGAGTAAGAAAGTATTTATTATCGGGCAGTACATCAATGTAGATGTCTTTGCTCCACGTATGGGTTCGTTCCCTATTGGACGGTGTGATGGTATCATTTGTAAGCTAACCATACCCAAAGAGGTTGGACATATTGATTATGGGTGTACTGTGCTTGCTACGGTGGCCGTGATTGAACCGAAGTATATGCGTGTGGTAGTTTGTGAAGTTATTAAATCAAGTGCTTCTAATGCTCTTGAAACAAGTATAAAGCTTGATGACCTACGCATACTTAATACACGTCCGGAACGTAAAGTAAAAGCTGTTCGTAATTTTCCTTTCTTGAGTAAGTTAGAACTTATCAAACGATAATGTCATGGATGCTTATGAAGCTAAGTTTGGTAATCTGACAATACTTAACTATACCTGCAGAATGTGTAAAAAATCATATGCATTAAAAGTTAAGACAGAAGATTATACAGACTATTGCAATAGTGGAAAACTTATTCAAAATTGTTTTCCCTATCTATCTGCCGGTGAACGTGAATTAATTATATCAGGTATATGTGATACTTGCTTTACTGATATGTTTAAAGATGAAGAATCAGAACCAGAAGAAAATATGCCTGAGTCATATGAGTATCCACAACAATAATATTATGGAAGATTTATTAATAAATTATGATACAGCTGTATTAGCTAAAGAAAAAGGTTTTAATTGGAAATGTTATTCTATGTTTCATAATAAAACTCTTAATGTAAATGATGGACATTGTGATTATAATCAACCGAATCATAAGTTTTTTATTAAAGAAAATATAATATCTGCACCTACTCAATCATTACTACAAAAGTGGTTACGTGAAATTCATCATATTTATGTTACTGCTTTACCTACATATACGGGTAGTGCTGAAATTAAAAGATGTTTCTTTGAAATATCATTTAAAAATAAGACTATGCAATTTAGTGATATGTATGGTTACTTTGATACTTATGAATTAGCATTAGAAACAGGCTTACAAGAAGCATTAAACCTTATTTAGTCATGGACTTAAAAAAAGCAATACAATTAGCGGCCCAACAAGCTGCTAATTATAATTCAGATGATCAACCAATCTTTGAAGAAGGATTTGTCTTTGGTGCATTATCTGATCAAGCACGTGATTATTGGTATGATCAATTTGTAAACAAATGGCGTACTTCATTATCTGAAAATAATATACATGATAATCTAGAAATAGGAGATGGAAAACAGATACCACCATCAATTCATTTTGTAAGTCCACATCCATATGGAGTGCCAATAGATATTATTTTATCTGATAATTGGGATCCAAGATTTGTAAAACCACCATATTCTAATATTCAACCAGATCTATCTATTAAAGAACCAAAACATATTGGTATAATTGGGCATGGAAGCTCTTGTCTTGGTCTTAGAGCGACTCGTGAATTAGATAGAGATAATTTAGCCAATATGATTAGAAAAGCTCGTAGTGAAGGTGTAAACATGGTTATTGTTGGTATAGATGATCCAATACTTAATGATGCCAATGGTCATCCAATTATTGTCAGTGAAGCATTACGTAATGGTATTAAAGAAGCTATTGGTTTTGGTGATGGTACACATGTTCCGGGCATTAATAAAATGTCTAATGATATCGAATCAATAATTCCTATCAGAGATATATATGTGAATAAGATTGATGCTGATTATGTGTTACCTAAAGAACCTAAACCCTGGGATCGTAAAGTAATGCCTAAGAAACAGTTTAAAAACAAGAAAAGAAAATGAATAAGATTAAAGTAACCAGTCTATTTCATTTGATTTGTTTGTTTAATGATAAGGTTCAGACATTGTATTTTTCTATTGAACAATCCAATGGTAGTTTATCAGATGAATTCTCAATTCGTTATGAACAACACACTTTTGAATTAAACGAAGGTATCATTGTTGAGAGTGAGTTTATGGGTTTCACAGCTTCAGGTCATGCTATTTATCAAGATAAACTTTGGTATTTACCTAAAACAAATTAGTATGTTCATATTTCAACCAGAAAATTTTAAAACACTTTCATCTGAAGAAGAAAAAGAGTTTCGTCAATGGGCCAGGGATAATTATTGCCCGGCTGTTGACAATCCTCATGCAAAAGAAGGTTTATGGCATCCGACTATAATTGACGAATGCATAAAGATGAAACTTGAATGGAATAATCCAAACAACCACGACTTTTAAATTATTATTAATATATTTGCACAATGATAAAAAATATAATACATCCCATCACTGGACAGACGTTCACTATAAGTGACGAAAACCTATATTCTGTGATTACGGCTATTGTATTATTTGTCATATTTACCGCGATACCCTCGAAAGACTGGTTAAGTCAGTCATTAATTCAACAGGAACCAAGTAAGTATGGTAGTAAGATACAAGTCCTAGCTGAGTCAGAAATCAGTGTATATCTATTTTCACTTCTCTAAACTTCTTAAAATATAAATCGAATGAAAAGATTATTTGCTTTCTTGTTTTCATTGATTGCCATGCTGGCCATGACATCATACAGCAATGCTTCTTCCTCTGTTCATAAATCCTCGTGTGTGTTCACGCAACTGCTCGATGTAGGGAATCAGGTACAAGCTACTGCTATAATATATACTTTCATTTCTCCTGGGGCTATCCATAGCCAAACAAATCAGTCAGTCACATATGCTATGTGCAACCAAACATTTAAAGCGTACCTTGCCGGTTATACTCAGCGGGATGTTGGGTGGTCTTATCATTATTATAAAATAATATTAGATCCGGAAAACAATAAGGCCATGGTTGGAGACAATTACAGAAATGTAGCACATTACTTTTGTCAATTGACATAAAATATACTTTCGTTTAAGCTACAAGCATCCGGTACCAATTAGTGAGTATCGGATGTTTTTTTATTTATTCTCAATAAACAAAAATATGAAAACAGTATTAATGATTTTTACAGCCGTTGTATTACCTATCAATGAAGCTAAAGGTATGAAGACTTATTCCTTTGATACCAATGAAGACCTTAAAGTAGGTGATGCCTTTACAACACCATCATATGCCGGTAAGGTATTACAAGTGGATTCTATTGGGCCAAAAGATATGAGTAAGGTAGTGCCTTATAAGATCAAAGAGATCGTTGTTGCACCGGCACCGGCTATTGAGACAGTGGATAAGAACCTGGTATATTGTACCAAGGTTAATTAAAGATCGGCACATTTCTTTCGGTTGTACTGTATAATGGCATTCCTTTGTTTATTCTTATCGCCATATTGTTTGTACACCACATTCCTTTCATTAGGAAGTATTCGTATGCA
>Ga0302271_10004772_pt1 | contig 10671 bp, 6 predicted proteins | sample III_Bog_N1_1_FD_198767 | JGI IMG/M metagenome (GOLD analysis project Ga0302271, IMG submission 198767) | Peat permafrost microbial communities from Stordalen Mire near Abisko, Sweden - III_Bog_N1_1 | ecosystem: Environmental > Terrestrial > Soil > Wetlands > Peat | place: Sweden: Abisko... | reverse complement strand
TAATGATACAGATGTACCCTGGTCATATACACCACCGGTTGGTGCAGTTGTTATAGTCCCGGCACCAACTATATTTATACTGGTGGTTAGTGTTTGTTGGGGTTTTGTGATGGTATAATTGCCATATATTTTCAGATCACACATATAAGAGTTTTGTGCAACATCTTGGGCCGTAAACTGCAGTGCTACATTTGTATCATTGACATTTACGGTGATGATTTCGCCAGTGGCAGAAACCATTCCTGTGGAATATATGGATACCCAGTCCGCATCGGTGGCATTTTTTTTCCATACCCTAAAAGCTCTGTTTGATCCGGTTGCTGCCTGTGTGAACACCACTTTGGTTATTGAATTCAGTGGGGAGGTTCTTATGTAGGCACCTGAAACCTTTGCAGTTTGCAGATAACCCGTGTTTTCAGTTACAGTAGTAAATTTTGATTGAGTACCCGTAGGTACAACAGCAACTTGTAAAATTTTGAAAGTGAGACTCTCACTTGAGAAATCGGTTGTTTTTGTTATTGATGATTCTGAGGCAGAGGCACTTACTGCTAACCAATCCTGAAAGGTGGTGTTGTAGAGTATTTTTTCATCCGCAAAAAGATTGCCAGCGCTTACTAAAATTAGGGCGATAAAAATCAAGAATTGCTTTTTCATAATTTTAGATTGTTTAAGGTGTTAATATAAAGGTCAAAAATATTATTTGTCGGTTTGATTACTCTCCTTCAATGCAAAAATTAAAATAAGCTATGGTCGCCACTAAGGTACGAACATATTTTATTTTAGAATATACCCAACAACTTTATTATCGTGTACGAACACGGATGCAAAGATATGCTTTATTTGAATTCAATCAATCTCGTTGTATATTAAATAATAAACTATAAATAGTTAATAATGTATAACAAAAACATTGGCGGTTGTTTGTAATTGGCACAATAAAAATGGGCGTAAACAATAGTGCTATTATTATCTGATGTCATCACTAACTCACAAGCTTGCTTGTAAATGTAATTAGAATAGTTCTTTATTTTAGCCATGAGGATGAAAATTTTAAAATGGAATTCACAAAGCAAAGGGTTGTACGTTTGGAATATTTCCAAACGTACAACCCTTTGTAATAAATTAATTTCCGACTATTTTATTGGGGCAAAAGTGGTGGAAGTTTTTTCTGATTTAATAATTATGTTGTTGATGCGTACATTGTCAAACGTGACATCAGCAGCTCCTTTTATATCGTTCATATTGTATTTCACGTTGCGGAAGTCGCAGTTTTTCAGATTAATGTTATATACACTGTTTGTATTTTCCAATCCGTCGATACTTACACCGTAATCGCTTTTCAGACAGGTGATGTTTTCGAGGTTTACATTGCGTACAATAGGAATAAAACCGCGTTTACCTACCTCTTTTGAGTCATATTGTAAATCAATTTTCAGTATCGCTTCATGGCATTCTCCGATGGTTACATTGCGTACAAATACATTTTCGATAATACCTCCGCGCACAGTATTGGATTTAATACGGATAATGCGTTCAAGTTCAGGGCTATCCATTTTGCAATTGTCCACATACAGGTTTTTGTAGCCGCCTGTAATTTCGCTTCCTATCACCACGCCGCCATGTCCGGCTTTCATTATGCTGTTACGCACAATAATATTTTCGCTTGCTACATTCCATTTTCTTCCATCGTTGTTACGCCCCGATTTAATAGCAATACAATCGTCGCCATCGTTGAACGAACAACCTTCGATCAGAACATTCTTGCAAGATTCAGGATCGCAGCCATCGCCATTTGGGCCAAGGCTTTCGATGGTCACATTGCGGACGGTTAAATCGTTGGTAAGCAAAGGATGGATTACCCAAAATGGTGAATTTTTAAGCGTCACTCCTTCTATTTTAGCTACATTGCATTGCACAAAGTTGACGAGCTGTGCTCGCAGATAATTGCCTTCACCCATCTGACGTTTTTCAACCGGCACATTGTCTTCGCACATTTGTTGCAATTTGGGTCTTCCGGTATTTTTTTGCGAAGGATCGCCATTTTTGTATCCGAATCTTTGGCTGCCATTCCAGTTCCACCACGCATCGTTGGAGGCTTTACCATCAATAACGCCTTTTCCGGTAATAGCAATATTGTTTGCTTTGTAGGCGTAGATAAGCGGATGGTAATTGTAACAATCAATACCTTCCCAGCGGGTGATTACGGTAGGTAAATATTCGGCATAGTTGGTAGTAAATTGCAATATTGCTCCCTCTTCTACGCAAAGATTTACATTGCTCAAAAGAGTGATAGGGCCGGTTGTATAGGTTCCTGCCGGGACAATTACTTTTCCTCCGCCTTTTTGGTTACAGGCAATAATAGCCGCATTGATGGCTTTAGTGTTCTGTAGGCTTGTTTTACTTTCGCCGGCACCAAATTTCACAATGTTGTAACTCTTTTCGGGAAAAGAAGTTTGTTTAATGCTTTTTGCCAAAAGATCCATATCGTCCCATGGAGTGGCAAACAGGCTACCGCATGATGCTAAGATAGCCATAAATAAGAGAGACAAAAATTTGTGTTGCATAAGTAGTTGATTATTGATTAGTAAATTAAAATTCGGTAATAATGGGTTTCCCATCGAGCCAGGCTATCATATTCAGCACTAACAGGTTCCAATTTTGAAAACCTTTGTTTAGCACCGGTTCTCCGTTGTCGGGCAGATAATATTCGTGCAATGCCCCGAAGCGTTCGTAGTCACGACCAAGAAGCAGGATGGTTTTTTGAGCCAGTTCTTTAGCTTCATCGTTATATTTGTAGTTGACAAGACCTCTGAAAACAAGGTAATTGGAAATAATCCACACGGGGCCTTGCCATGAAGATGGATTGCCGCTGGCGCGTACATTGTACATCTTTTCTTGTTTCGACAAGGTTCTTATTCCTGCCGGAGCATTAAACGATGCGGTATCTTTATAATGTTGCAGTACCATTCGTTTTGCCTGCTCGGGGGTGGCAATTTCCGACCACATAGGCAGAAAACCACTCCAGACATCGAATCGTTGAATCAGACAATCGTAATTTCGGGGTTGTCCTACATGAAAAATCAGCATGCCGGGAGTGAGGGTGGCAATGTCAGGTTTCTCCACCGGGCGGAGGTTGAAATCGACACTATAAAAAAATCCATCTCTTTGATCCCAACAATTGGCCTGGATAGCATCTTTCAATTTGGAACTCTCAAGTTCGTAGGTGCGTGCTATATCTTGTTGATGCAGACAATTCGCAAGATATGCCATTGCTTTAAGTTCTTTGTACATGAATACATTCAGAAAAATCGAACCAGAACTTTCATTAGGGCGGAAGAAAGTGCTTGGGTCATTATCCACACCAATTGCTACATCGGTTTCCCAGTATAGTAATCCGGTAGCTTTATTTCGATGAAAGTTGAGGTATTTGTCCACGAACGATTGTAGGCGGTAAAAATCTTCACGCAGCCACTCAGCATCACCATTTTGACATTTGGTAATAAATGCTGCGTGTTGTGCCAGTTGGGGCTTGTGCATATTGCTTTTCCATGGATTGATTTTACTCAACATCTCATCGCGTGAGGGAGCATTTCTCTCAATCCAGATAGGTATCCACCCATCCATTCCTCCATAGTGTAAGAAGTTGAGTACACATCCTTCTTCGTATTGCACGGCTTGTTGCTTATCTTTATCACTACCGTTTTCGAGCAGTATTTGTTTAAGCGCCACATTGCTTAACCACGAATCCCAGTCCCACAGCATGTCGAGATATTGAGCGCTGCCCGGAGCCAGAAATGGGAATTTCAGTGCGCCACCAGCCTCTCTGTACATACCCTTCATCTCTTTATAGATGTTTGTCTTGCAAATTCCCGTATATTTTTTGATATTCTCGGGTGTGTTTGCCGGCATTTGTGCAAATATGGAAGAGAGGCATCCACAGATAAATAGAAGTGCAATTGCTCGTTTCATGCGATTAGAGTTAAAGAGATAGCTACACTTAGATTGTCAAAAGCAAAGATAGTTTAAAGTCACTGATAATAAAATTCACTTGTCTTTTCCCTTGTCAAAATGATGACAAGGGAAAAGACAAGTGAATTCTGATACGGATATTATTTAATTATTAATAACCGGGGTTTTGTGTAACGGTTACACCATTCAATCCAATTGCATCCTGCGGAATTGGGCGCAAAATTTTATATGCATTTCCTGTACCTAACATGTAAGAAACGCTCGGTACATTAGGATTGTACAAAGGAACGTAAGTGGTTAATTTTCCGGTACGTTTCAAATCCAACCAACGGTGATATTCGCCGGCTAACTCACGGGCACGCTCATCCATGAGGTAGTCTATTGTGGCATTGGTTGCTGTGATAACCGAAGCACCTGCGCGCGCACGAACTACATTGATGTCAGCGGTAGCACGTGCAGATACACCTTCACCATCCACCTTAATTTCTGCTTCAGCACGAATCAGATATGTTTCGGCTAAACGAGCTAAGAAGATGTCGCGGGTACTACCTGTTGTGCTGAATACGGAACTTGGATCAGAGAATTTTTTGATACAAGGGAATGCTTTGTCAGCCGTATTGGTTGTCCAGGTTGTTGTCCCGTTAATAGCATATTGAATTATTGCATTGCTACGCGTACTCGGGCTAACGGCTACCCATGCAGCTACGTCGGCTACGGTAGCAGTTGGTTTTGGATAATACACAATTATATTCTGTGTAGCAGGAGCAGTTTTGAAGTATGAATAGAACGAGCATTTTGCGGATGTTCCGGTTCCGGTTCCACGCAATTCTTGCATAAATGTTCCGGCAAAGCGCGTGTCATTAGGATCGGCACACAACAAGTTGTACAAACGCATGGTGGGTTGTAAGTTGCTGTTCATATAAGGCATTCCATCTCCGGTTGCTCCATCCGAACCACCCAGATAGGTTCCAAAGTATGAAGCCTGGCTATTGCCACTTGTAGTAGTAGCTAATGATGTAGAACTGTATTGTACTGAAAATAGTATTTCAGCATTCTTTTCGTTTCCGGGCCAGAAAATACCGGTACTTCCATCAAAAGGCAATGATAAAGCCTGATTGTTGATAGTAGTGGTTGCGTAAGTGATTGCTTTTGTAAAGTCGGCAGCCGAACCACCTGCAGTTGTATCATATCCTCTTGTTAAATAGACCAATGCCAAATAATGGTTTGCAACCCGTTGATTGATGCGACCATCAGGGGTAGAACCTGCTACAGGAAGAATTGACAAAGTTGCTTCCATCTCAGAAATAATAAATGAATACACATCTTTGGCCGGTGTGCGCGGGTATTCTTTAATAGGTTTTGCCAAATAATCGGTTACCAAAGCTACATCTCCGAATTGCTGCACTAATTGGAAATAGTAATATGCTCTCAAAAAGCGAGCTTCAGCCAACCTTACAGCGCTTCGTCCTGTTCCTGTTCCATAGTAAACAGCATCATTGCATCGTTTAATAGCACTGTACACATTGGTATAGAATGCTTTAACAGAGTTGTCAGCAGGAGTTAAGGTAAGATAGGTGCCTAATCCTTGTGATGTTAATCCACCCCGACCAACCATGAATAAATCGGTACCGGCACTAAACATTTCGATATTGCCTCCATATACATCACGCAGTGTGGAATAACATGCGTTGATCAATGATTCATATCCTGCATCCGTAGAATAATAGGTGTCGGCATCAGCATTTGTTTTGCTGTTTTCATTCAGAAAGTCTGCGCACCCGGTAAGAGTAAGTGACAGAATTCCTACGATTGCGATTATTATTTTTTTCATAATTTCTATGATTTGTAGATTGAAGATTAAAATTTGAGGTTTACACCAAATTGATAGGTGATGGTACTTGGGCCATTGTCTTTACCCATTGATGCTCCTGCCCATTCAGGATCGAAACCTAAGTATTTGGTTGAAACAAAAGGATTCAACACATTGCAATAGAATCTCAATGACTGGATGCCTAATACTTTGTCTAAAGTTTTTGGCAATGAGTAACCTAATGAGATATTACGAACTTTCACGTAAGAAGCATTTACCCAAGAACCCGGCATATCGTTGGCTGTTTCTTTTCCCTGATGCCAGTAAGGTCCGCAGTTTGAATTGGTTCCGTTATCGGAGTAAACCATTGGACGTCCCTGATAATCATGTGCCACTGTGGTAGTGTAAAAATAGCCGTCACTACCAATTAATGAAGTCCCTGCCGGAATATAATAATCCATTTTCAATTTTTGACGTCCACGGTCATTGAAATTGGTAAACTCTTCCATAAATGGAGAGAATACTGTCATACCTTGAGCAGTATAAAGATTCAATGCAAAATCAAATCCTTTGTAGGCGATGTTAGTGCCAAAACCACCTGTCCATGAAGGATCGGAATGACCCTGAATACGACGGTCGTTAGGATCTATACCATTGCCATCAAAATCTTTCACTTTACCTTGTCCTTCACGGGCAATTACTTTACCACTTGAATTCACAACTCTTGGATCTTTTGCTGCAATGGCAGCTTTTATACCATCTGCTGTCCATACTCCGTCATACACATAGCCATAGATAGAGTTTATATCTTCACCTACCATCCATTTCTGGCTGTTGCTATTGATAAATACATAACCCTTTGTTTCATTACCAAAGAGGTTTACGATTTTATTTTTATTTGCAGCAAATGATGCATTTACCGTCCATGTAAAATCTTTTGTGCTGAGGATAGTAGCGTTGAGCGATACTTCCACCCCGCGATTACTTACTTTACCTAAGTTTTGAACCATAGTTCCTGCACCTGACTCAAGAGGTAATGTAATTTTTTGGAGTAGACCGGATGAGAGGCGGTCATATAAATCAACCGATCCATTAATCCGGTTATTCCAAAAACCAAAATCAACACCAAAGTCAAGTTCGCGTGTTTTTTCCCATGTCAATTCGCCACTTGCCGGAGCTCCTACAGCAAGACCTAATGCATTAGCTGCACCAAAGTTATAATAAGTGGTGGTGGTTGCTAAATTCAAGGTTTGGTATGAGCTAATATTATTATTTCCGGTGTAACCAACACTGGCACGCAGTTTTAGGTTTGACAACCAGTCTTTGCTTTTTGCCATGAAAGATTCTTCGGTCATTCTCCATCCAAGGGCTGCAGAGGGAAAGAATGCCCATTTGTGTCCTTCTGCTAATTTTGATGAACCGTCTTCGCGGCAGGAAACAGTTACCAAATATTTTCCTTTATACGAATAGTTTGCACGAAACGCATATGAGAGCATAGAGAAGCCTTGATATGGGCTTGTTAATTTGGTATTTGCAGTATTGGTTGCAGCACCTAAATTGTACCATTGATAACCCGTGTAGTTGTATCCGGATGTATTTGCTGTGTAATCTTCGGAGTCACCTGCATACACACTATATAATCCCATCAGGTCAAATACATGGTCGTCTTTGATTGTAAATTTGTAATTAATCTGATTGTCCCATGTGTAATTGAGAGCTGTGTAGTTTTCCACATTCGCTATTGCATTACTTTCTAAAGCTGTAGTCAAAGGATTGTCGTAGTTTCCTTCTGCCAAGGTGCTTTTAGCTAATCCAACCCTATATGTGGTCAAACTTGGGGAAATAGTCGATTTAATCAATAAATTTTTAAGCGGAGAATATTGTAAGTAAGCATTTCCTAAACCATTAACCTTACGTGTATTGTTTGACGTGCTTGCCAGGTCAACTAACGGGTTGATAGAGGATGTAAATCCACCACCACCGATAGAATTTGCCCATATATAATTTCCGTTTGCATCTTTCACGCTTTCATTCGTTTTTCCCGGAACCACAACAAGGTTACCAATCAAATGGTTAAGAGTTGAGCTTAAATTTCCATTGGAATAGGGAGCGGTAATAGGGCTCATGCGGAATGCACTTAACATTGCATTATCACTTCCGGTTTCCTGTGTTGAATAAGCAACGTTGATATTGAAACCTACAGACCAATGTTTGTCCAGATTTGCAGTCAAGCTACCTTTTAAGTTATAGCGTGAATAATCATCGTTAATAAATATTCCTTTTTCATTTTGATAACCTAATCCAACCACGTACGATACATCTTTGGTGCTTCCTGAAATATCAATATAATGATTTTGTTGAGCTCCGGTTTGTGTAACCAAACCAGCCCAATCGGTACTTTGATTGTTTATGTACCTGTTTAATAACCATTGACTTCCGCTGAATGTTCCGTTCGCATATTTTGGTTGTAAGGTGGCATCCAGAGTGGAATTTCCCATCCAAACACTTTTTAAATCGGCTTTAGCAAATTCCAAAATACCATCACCATTAGCATCGGCTGTGTATTGGCAAGCCATCGTGCGATATTGCATCCATTCTTGCGAATCCATAAACTGAGGCATACGGGCTTTTTGGGTAACACCGTAATAACCATCGTATGAAATGGCAGTTTTAGCTGATTGTTGTACGCTATTACCCGATTTGGTTTGAACTATTACAACCCCGTTTGAACCCCGTGAACCATAGATGGCTGTAGAGGATGCATCTTTCAAAATATCCACTTTTTCAATATCCTGAGGATTCAAAAAGTCGATACTGGTAGTGATAATACCATCTACTACATAAAGAGGAGCGGTGCTACCCGAAACAGAGTTTTGACCGCGTACAATAATGCTGTATGCAGCGCCGGCTCTTGAAGAGCTTTGTTGAATTTGTACTCCCGGCACTGAGCCTTGCAGAGTACTGAGAACTGAGGTGCGTCCGGCTTCCTTTACTTTGCCGGCACTCACACTTGAAATAGCTCCTGTCAGGTCACTTTTCTTTACCGAACCATAACCGATAGCTACTACTTCGTTGAGTGAAACTGAGCTTTCGTTTAGTGTGATGTTCAGTTTACCTCCGGTTAAAGCAACTTCTTGTTTCTCCATACCAATGTAAGAAACAATGACAGTTTTAGTTCCGGTCGGAACATTCAACGTAAAGTTGCCATCCACATCGGTGATAGTGCCGGCAGAGCTGCCTTTAGCCACTACACTTGCTCCGATTACTGCTTCGCCTTTTGAATCTTTCACTGTGCCGGTTACTGCCTTGGTTTGTCCCCAAGCCGTAATGGCGCACATGAACATAACAAGCGTGCACAAAAAATGTGCAAGTTTTCTTCTTTGTTTAGTCTTCATGATTTAAATTAAATTTAGTTGTTATATGGTTAACATCGAGCACTCAGGTTAATATGCTATTGAGAACGAATTGCTGTAAGAAATTTAGTGTATTTAAGATGTAGTGTATTGATTATTAAACTGAAGTATTAACATGTTGAAGTTGTTTGTGTTATTTCGTGTTGTGTTTCAATAATATTTTTATCTTTAAAACACGCATTATATTCGTGTGCGAACACGGATGTGCAAATATATGCATATTTTTACATCTACATAACAATATTGTAGATTATTTTGAATGCCAAATGGTTAAAAAAACGAAACGACTGAAATCTACCGTATTAATGCGAGTTGGCAGCACCAAAGAATAAACGAGCCGAGAACTTTGGGGTCATTGTCGCGTTGAGGTTCATGAATGTAGTAGTCGTAGGTTCCGCTGCGGTAGGGTTTTCCTCCCAGTCCGGCTACAGCACAGGCTTTTGTTATATTGTAGCTGCCATCGGAATCTATGCGGGTGGCATTTTTAATGAAGAGAGTAAATGATTTGCGTGAAAGGGTGAGGTAGCTGGGATCTAAATATCCTTTGTTGGCTCCCTTGGTCATTGCATAAAGAAACATTGCGGTACCTGAACTTTCCAGATAATTGCCTTCGGCATCAGCTTTGTCGGTTACCTGATACCACAGGCATGTTTTTTTGTCCTGATACTTAAGCAGTGACTTGGATAAATTTCTGAAAGTTCTGATAATTTCCTGACGTTTTGGATGGTTTGCAGGCAAGTAATCTAATACATCTACTATTGCCATCATATACCAACCTATGCTGCGACTCCAGAAATTAGGTGATTTGCCGGTAGTTTTATCAGCCCATTCCTGTGCTTTACTTTCGTCCCAAGCATGGTAATAAAGCCCTGTTGCGGGGTCGTAGGTGTGTTTTGCAATGAGCAATATTTGATTAGCCACATCATCAAATGCGGCATTGTCTTTGAACCGTTTGGCATATTCAGCCAAAAACGGACTAGCCATATAGATGCCATCGAGCCACATCTGATTCGGATAGATAGCCTTGTGCCAAAATCCGCCTTCACTGGTGCGTGGATGCGTTTTTAATTGTGCCCTGAATGCAAGGATTGCTTTAAAGTATTTATCGGAAAGGGTTTTGTCGTAAAGCGTGAAGAGAAATTTACCGCCATTTATCCTATCCAAACTGTTTTCTGAGGCTTTGTAGGTTAGAACTTCGCCGTCAGCATTGACCATGTATTCACCAAATTTCAGTACATAGTCATACAGCGCTTTGTCTTTGGTTTGTGTGTTGAGTTTGAGCAATGCAGTACACATTAATCCCTGACAATAGTCCCACTTAGGTGTTTTGTTGAAATCGATCATCCAACCTTCGGGATTGCGTTTGATATCCGATTTTGCCACATTTGTTGCCCAATCAAGATAAATGCTTTTGGACTGTGCTACTAATGAAAATGCACAGAGAGCCAAAAGGAAAATAAGGAGTAAATTTCGTTTCAT
>Ga0302271_10004770_pt1 | contig 10672 bp, 4 predicted proteins | sample III_Bog_N1_1_FD_198767 | JGI IMG/M metagenome (GOLD analysis project Ga0302271, IMG submission 198767) | Peat permafrost microbial communities from Stordalen Mire near Abisko, Sweden - III_Bog_N1_1 | ecosystem: Environmental > Terrestrial > Soil > Wetlands > Peat | place: Sweden: Abisko... | reverse complement strand
GTTTCGTGTTATATGTTTGATGAATAAAACAAAGATAATTAAGAAGGAGAAGTACTTTGGAGGAAAGTAGAAGTGCAATTATTTATTAAACTTTTTTTTAAGAAGCTGCAAATTGATCAGACAAGATTAAGATTGACTAATTGGCTTTGGTGAAAGTAGAATCAAAGTAATAAAAGGCTGCGACGAAACCAAACAAAATACATTTCTTCACTTTTTTTTCTAAATGAAGACTCACCATAAAAATAGTCTAGGATCATTATTAGCTCATCCATAGTTTCAAATAAACGATAGATCGTTATCATCCTCATCGTAATATTCCCTAGCAGAAGGAAGCACATTTTATAGACTAGGTAACTTGACAAAGTATGTAGGCAACAACAATAGTAACTCGGAGGTTAGGGATTTCAGAAGCACAAGTGAATCAGTATTCGACAAGTTTTTGTTTAAAGATAACCTAACGAGTAATAAGACTAAGTAGAGGTAAATTAGAATACTAAGTACGTCTTAAAATGCCAGCAAGATAGGCATTAGTCCTCGAGGTATCTATGTTACAAATTTTACTTTAATTGCTTTTGTGTGTTCATTTCTTTGAATTGTTTAGCTTAAAATCATCCAAAATTTGCTTTAAACTTAAAGAAAAGGAGAATGAATACTCTCAATCGTCTTAAGAGCAGCCACAAAAGGAATATTTGTCTTACAAGGAGGCCTCGAAGGAAATGATGAGCTTGCAAAAATAATGCCTACAAAAATACATTTATTCCAATCATAAGATCAGTCAGTAGGTATTCAATTCGATCTAGATTTCAAATAAAGGCAAAAGAACAATTTTAACAATTAAGCTTCATGCATAGCCTTCTTGTTTTTCAATAATATTTGTCAAATGCTAACAAAATAATCCCTGCCAAAATTGGATGAAGAAAGTATTCATACTTTATCCAGTAGAATTTATTATATTTCCTTGAACTTTTTTGTATTTTATCTCCTTAGATGAAGCAGCTAACAGTCGAAAAACTTAGAAGAATCGACAAAAGATCTCTTCCCCACATTAGAAAGGCTTTAGATGATTCATTTTAACCAAAAAACAAAGAACCACAGTCGAATGAATTTGATGATTTCTAACAATCCGAGAGTTAGCATAATATAATTAACAGGTAGACTCCAAAAGGAAACTATTTCTTTGGGGATAATAACCTCAACAAGAATGCTCTTGCTTAGTAAAGGCATGTTGGATTGTCAATTGGTTTACATAATCCAGCTGATTTTCATGAAAAGAAACAGCAACACAAGCACTTACTTTCAGGATAATCTACTAATCTTCTTCATTTCAAAGAAGAACAACTTGAACTCAAAAAGCCAGAATTATTTCTGAAACTAATGAACAAGTATGATTAGTTAAAACAAAATAATTTCAGAAGCTTAGTGGATGAAACGGACTTCAAATTTGGATTATCTAAGAATGATCTTAAATTAAAGAATAACCCTCTTGATTTAAAGTTCTACACTCAAAAAGAAGAAGAAAAACGAAAATAGAGGGAGTTACTCCAAGGAGTCATGAGACTTTCCTAAGAGCAAGAACAAGCATCTGAAGTTTTGTCAAGGACCTTAGGATAAATTAAATAAAGATTTATTCCAGTGTAAAGCTGCCTGATTGAAGAGAAGTTTTTTAAAGCCCTTGAGGAAAAGCATTTTATTGAGTTGTAGTTTTAACTTGATAGACATCCTGGGCTAGTTAATGCGAGAAATAAAGTAAATTTTTTTGTCAAAAATGGTTATGATTTGAACAAAAAAATGAAAGAATTTGACAGAAAATTTGACTATTTTTTAGAAGGGAGATTCAGCATTGCATGTTGCAGTGAAAGATTGTCCGAAAGAAATAGTCATATTATTGATTTTCAAAGGTGCAGACTTCAATTTCAAAAATCATGTAAAAATAATTAAAACACAGAAGTAATTTTTGCTAATACTTAAGATATTAGATCGTTAATAATTCTCTGTTGGTTCTAAATTAAAGCAAGGATTAACTCCTTATGATATAGCTCAGAAAAGCAATAAAATCAAGCTCATTTCAGTAAAATTATCATCTATTTTTTTAACAAGCCTGATTGATAATCATATGTAATTGGGCTTAATTTAGATATTCGACAAATGGAAGGAGCATTTATCAAATTAGCCAAGCTTTCAAAAACAAGATTTCAATGTGTTTCTTCGTCGCTAACTGTCCTTTGCTCATATTAATAAAATAATCGTATGAAAATCAAACCAATCGAGAGTCAATTTATCAAACATTTCAATTTAGATCCTCGTTTCTCCTTATTTTCTTCCATTTCAGCTTTGTTTGGAACTTATTGTTTTTGTTTTTTCTTCTTTTAATAAATTGTCAGATACCTTGAAACAACCGCATTCAAATACCTTAAATATTTTTATTTTTTCAAAACTATTTTTATCCTTTTATTGGGCAATTTCCTAAGTTATTTCCCGACATTCTCTTCTCTTAAATCTATCAAATATTTTTTGGTTTTATGTTTATTAGTTTGATTGAGCTATTTTATTTACTTCTAACAATCCCAAAAATACCCTACTTTCTCTTGATTATTAATTTGTAAATGCCTTTTTCTTTTAACTTTCTTATCTAATCAAATCAAATCCCTGATTTTTTCCTAAATTCTTCTACCATTAATGTTTTCATCCAATAATGGAACAATTATTTATTCTTTCTCTTAGCTTTTTCCTTAAGATATATCAAAAAATCTTTCAAGAAGCAGACATAGGAAATGAAAGACATATTGAATCTTCTGTTTGCCTTGTCTCTGTTGAAAGTTAGCGAATTAAATTTACAATTCCTCTTTTGCGAAATCCTTTTTTCTTAAGAAACCATCTCTGGATTTTAATAGCTGCTCTCTTGAGCTTCCCTCTCTATTATACTATGTATCAGTAAATTATTCATTTGTTTAATGAAAAATCTTACATCTGCATCATAATGACTGGATTCTTAAGATAACGATGGTTCTCCATTTAGCGCTCTCAATGCAACTTCTCCTCTGATTAAATATGATGTAGCAGGTCGAAGCGATGTATTAAAATTTTTCGCATTCTTCATGGTTCTTTTCAAAAATTCTGCTTGAGTCATGGTTGTATTCACTGGGTTAGGTCTTTCCTCTGTGAAACTTTCAGTTAACACATCAATTTGTTTACAACTACTATTTCTTCTGTCTGATGTGTTTGTAAATTGTCTTCTTTCTTTCTCAATTAGAGTCGTTATTGGAATCGCACGAGGATGCTTAATTGAGGAATCTTTTATCCGAAAATACTCTCTATCTCTCTCACAAGCGGAGCATATGTTTCCCATGCTATTCAAGGCACTTTAGATGAAATACTTATCTTTACTTTTTTTTTGCAATCTCCTCTTTGACTTGGAGAATATTTTCTTTTACTTTTTAGTATATTTTCCAATTCTTCAACTTGTTAATTCAACTTCACTTGAATGAATGATTATTTATCTCCTCAAAAGAAATAGATCACCTCAAAAAAATGAACAAGAATCAAAATAAAAATAAGAATAAACTAATATCTCATTACCCTTCATTATGAGTCACTCCATCAAGACCAATTATTCTTTTTCATTATTTAAAAATGTTTAGTTTAGATGATTTTTTCTAAATAAACTATTTTTCTGGTAATTTGAAATATGTTTTTTGCTTGGTTTGCGGTTGATTATGAGTGAAAATATCAGTTAATTTGATTTGATGATTTACATAAGATAAGATGAAGTTGAATTAAAGGTAATATGTCAGCTTAAACAATTTTTAACTATATTTGTTAATGGATCCAATATGTTATCATCAAATAAAATGGAACACTACAATACAATCATCTTAAGAAATAACTTTTTGCTGTATTCTTGAGTGTCTTTAATCAATTAATGGTTGATTGAGAAGTAGATTTTTCCTTCAAATCACTAGAATAGACATTTTGATTATTTTTAATCTTGTAAATCAAGTAGAATGAGAGATGATGGAGGAATAGAAAATACTCCCTTACCAAGTTCGTCATTTGATTTTCTATTGTTGTTTCTCATGTAACCAACCTGCTTTCAATTAAGAACATGGGCAAAGCAATTTAGTTTACAATCCTTTAAAATAATCAATTTTATTGAGTGAGATTTACTCTTATTTTAGATAATATTTCCTCCCTTCGTTAGTACATTTGTTTACTCTTAAAACTAAAATAATCTAAAGAGTCTTCTCGTTCTTGGTTAAGTTTTTCCCTCTTATCAATAAGGTTTAAATTTATCACAATTGTGTTACTTTCCGCTTAAGATTATTGGCTTGACAATCTTATCAAAATGAGTAACCCTTCCATTGAATTCGCTCAGATGATATCAAGAAAAGATAATGATGTATTATGAGATTATTTTGACTCTGGTGGGACTCAAGCTGCAGATTAATTTCTACCACATATTTTTCTTTGTAAATATCCGAAAATCAGATGTTTTGTCGGGAAATTCTAGAGTAATCTCACAAATAATTATGAAAAAGAGTAAAATATGTCAACATTTGCTTTAGGTGACGAAATTTTGTTAGGTAAAATACACGATTTCTTGATTTGTGGTACTTTATTGAGGGACTTCAAATACATAGTTGAGATCTATAAAAGAATCAAATAATTAAGAGAAAAACATCTATTAACAAACAGAATTCGATCTTAACTAAAGAAAAAGATATAAATGAGCTGCAAGAAGTTTCTGATTTCAATAGCTGTGCTGATTTTTTTGATGGTGAATCAGAAAACAGATCCAAGTGATTTTGATGATTTCATTACAAGATCGAAAGCATTAGGATATGTAGTTGAAGAACATTTTATAGAAACAGAAGATGGATTTGTGTTAAGTCTTCATCGACTACGTGGAAAGCCTTATCCAACAGGGAACTATTTCAAAAAATCAAGCAAAGAAGCAAAAGATCATCATGGTAGCAGCATTCTCAACTCCAAAGATGATCATATTGATCATATTCAAGATTATTCTAAATTCAGCTAAGAGATAGTCTAAACCATCACTGCAGGAAGAAATATTACTAATTCAGATACTTAAAATTCAACTTCTAGAGGAACTCATGAAAAGAAGAAAAAGATGCCGATTCTAATGGGACACGGTTTAGGAGGTAGTTCTGATACCTTCATCAGAAATATTGAATCGAAAAGTTTAGCATATGTGCTAGTGAATGAAGGTTTCGATGTGTTTTTGATGAATAATCGTGGAAATTTATATTCCTAACGCCACATGAAATTTTCAAGATCTCAAGATGAATATTGGGATTTTTCATTTGATGAAATGGCTAAATATGATCTTCCTGCAGTTGTAGAGTACATCATCGAAGGGATGTATGAAGGAGATGCTAAACTCAATTATATCGGCCATTCTTAAGGATGTAATGTTATCCTAGCTGCTTTAGCTGATGAATATGTTACTGAAAAGAGTTTCGATAATATTATGCTCATCACCCCCGCTGCAATTCAAAAGAATGTGAATTCAACAATCCAGAATCTAATGAAAAAAGTAGATTTCCTCCCATTCCTCAGATACTTAGGTCTCTAAGAATTTTTAAAAACAAACTCAATGAACTACTATTTATGCAAAACCTTCCCTTCACTTTGCATTAATGTTTTGAACATGGTTACGGATACAAAAAGTTCCCCTGTCAACCATGACATGTTCTACAGACTCATGTATCACTACCCTGCAGGCACAAGCACAAAGGCTTACATTCATTTCAATTAAATGATAAGATCTCAGAACTTTTAGCATTATGATTATGGTGAAGAGCTGAATCTTATTCACTATAAATCGCCAACTCCTCCGATGTATGATCTTGCGAATGTCAAAGGTAACATTCACATGATCGCGGGTTCATAAGATCTAGCAACTAATCTTCAAGATGTTTATTTACTTATCGGCGAGCTTACAGGTGCAAGAAATGTAACGATCTCAATTTTCTCTGAAGGACACTGCTCATTTATCCTTGGTACAGATAATTCCTACTAAAAAAAGCTTCTGCAAATTATGACACCTTGAGATAAAAAGAAATTACTTGAAAATAAACAAATATCATGTAGAATAAGATCAAGAATTACTCTATTATTTGTCTTGAATTTCATTGTTAATTTTTAGGATAATACTTCAATTTTTCTTGCCTTTTTTCATTTTGAACAGACTAATAATAGCAAATCCTATTTTTCTGAAGTTTATTAAATCGTTTCAGTTTATTGACTTTGAGAAACAAGATTCTTAAACAATTTTTACAAACTAGAGAAAAAAATAATTAATTGCTTGATTTTTAGAAGCTTCAATTAAAGTTTCTTCTTTTTTAGCTTATTTAAGCCCTTTGAGTTTCAATGAGCAGACATTCTGAAGATAAAACACCAAATCAACGCTAAAGTTCATCTAAAATATCATCTTAACCAGGAACTCCTTCTTTATTTTAAATTAGACCAGAACAAACGTAAGTTAAATAGCTTCTAAGTGTACTTGTTAGCTCTGTAAATCGAAAAAGTCAAAAAGATTAAGATATCTATCCTGAACGCTATAAAGTACCTCAATCTAACTAGTGTTTCAGCGATGCAGTTGTTAAACTTGGAGGGCAAACTAAAAGGAAAGAATTAAGAATATCTGAAACAGCGAATACATCTCAAAGGACCCCTGATAGGAGAGATAAAACAGATGAGCAAACATCAAGGGTATTTGGATCAATTTCTAAAATGAGACCCACAATTGAATCTCCAATAAGCAATCATAATCAAAATAAACAACTTCCATCATCAGGGAAAAACTATTTCTTAAGACCAGCTGAGTTTTGTTAAGGAAAAAGAACCTTAGCTTTGAATGAACTATCTAGATCTATTCAAAACAGTAGCAACAGTCACAGGACTTTATCAAGTTTTCAAACAAAACGAAGTGAGGAAGAATTGTAACAGCGTAAATCAACTAGAGAATCTGTTATGATTAAGAATAAATATAATAAATTACTTTCACATAGCATACTGTTTTAACCGAAAGCATTAGCTCACTTGAAATTGCCTGAAACGAGCAGAAACATGTTTGAAATGAATATAATTTAAGAGATTGATAACAAAAATATTAATTCAGAAAACAATTTTGAAAGTTAGTCATAGTCTGTCATAAAAGATCGAATTTAACCTCCAAAATAATTAGTCTCTGGAGATTAATAAAGTCCTAAAAAGACGTTATCTCATACAGCTTCTCAGTAAAGATTATAGAGTCAGTTAATTGAAATGAGTAAAGGTGTCTTTCAAAATAAGAATAAGATTGAAAGTTCGTTAAAAGAAAGAGAAAATAACAAAACTGTGTAAAGTGCAAGTTTTCTTAGTCCGTTGGTGAATAATAATGATGGTATTCTGCCAAGAAGTAATTCTGCTGTTAAAGGCTTGGATAATAGATTAGATACAGAGAATGTTGTTTTATCTCAGGAAGAGTAATAATCCCCTTCGAGATAAAGAATAGCAACAAGTTCACAAAATCTAGATAAAAGCTGCTCGAATTTATTAAATCTCAAACCATAAAACTATGATGAAGATATTTAGTATTTTGAAGAATAATGCTATTATTCGAATTAACTCTAGGATTTCAAAGAAGAAAGCAATTATAACTCTGTTGATTTGAATGGAAAAGAAAAAACAAATAGCATTGATTATTGTTTATTTGAGATTATGGAGTAATTAGAAACGTAAGTTGTTGAATAACTTTAAGCATAAGATCAAAAATTTAGCTAAGATTGTTTTCTAGCAGTTTAAAAGATATTAACTGAACATATCCCTTCAGTTTTGTTACGGTTACGATAGAGTGATACCACTAGCTCATAAGATAGAAACTTGCATTCATTTGTATCTTACAGTGCTAATTTCTTAAGTTGGTTTTTATCTGCAGCTGATAGTTAGTTTACGAAATGTGTAGATGAAAAAGTTAAAATTGAAGAAGATAAACTTTAATAGCAGATAGCTAGCTTATAAAGTGAGATATTAGAAAAATAGTAGATCATTGAAGCTTAAATTAAGGAAATAAATGCAATTTAGCTCGAAATGGTTGAAATCAAGTAGAATTTTTAGGAAGAAAAATCAAAATTAAATTTTGAGATCAATTCTTTGGAAGAAAAAATGGAAGAAATGGCTAATGCAGATTCAATGTAGGATACTTCTCATAAATTGTCTCTTAAAATTATCGATTTGCAAACACTTATGAATAATCTTTAGAGAGAATCATAATCTTCAGGAAAACATCTTGAAGATCATCTTTGTTCATTGGGATTCTCTGTACTAACGAAAACAAAGCAAGATTTAGCTTACTTTGAAGAAGTTAAGAAGTAAAAAATAAACAAATTGTTTTTGAAAATAATAAGTGAATTATTGTTTATTTTACAATGAAGAGATTTTACCATGGCAAAGATATCAGATGATTTACTCCTTTAAATACTCAACGACCATCCTTTCTTTACAGCATTCACTTACAATAAAATTATTAAGTAAGTATTATACTATTTCAATTCATTTTGACTTATGTTTTTGTGTTAAAGTCATAAAAATAATCTAGAGGAGGAATAAATTGAATTAGGAGAAGAAGAAACGGAATCTCTACTAAAGGAATATTTTAAAAGCTTGAAAGAAGATGAAATAGATGATGCCCCATGCGCAGAATCATTCATGGAATTCATACTTTCCAAACATTTTACTTAAAGCTAAAGTTTCAGAGAAATCGAATAAATCCTGAGAATTATCATGAAAGATTGTTCCAACCCATTGAACCTATTTTTTTAGAGACTCTTTGGTATTGGTGGGTTTGTTATCCCTAGTCAGGAGGCTGTAAAAGATATCATAGGTAAGTTTTTATTTTCTCAAATATTTAGAAGCAAAATAAATAATATTGTTTTATAAATATTTTTCAGTTCTTTCTCGTGAGTTAAACAAATTGTAATCCAGACAGATTGAAGAATAAGTGAATTTTCCTGATGAAGTTGATAAATTAGTCAGTAGAATTGTCTCAAATTAAAATGCTGTAATTGACTTTCGGAATAAATTTATCAACCCAAATAAACTACCTTCTAAAACATCTCCTTACATTATTCTAGGTCATCTTCTTTCATCTATTTCCTCTCAAGAAGAACTTGAAAAGGTTGAAGATATCTGCAACTCAATGGCAGTTTCTTAAAATGATTCTTTAGATTGTTTTGAGCAAAAGTTGTCTTACAAAAAAGTTAAGTAAATTGCTTAACAATTACGTGTTAGACCATTTACATTTTTCAATTATCTCCTACTAACTTACGAGAAATACTCCAGAAACAGGAAAAAGCCTGTTAGTAATTCTTCTAAAGCTATTTCATTTGACAGCAGACCTATCCCAAAGGTAAACTAATCTTGGTTTGACAATTTTGTTGAAACCTTTTTTTTGTAAAACTATTATTTGCTCTTTTCCAAACAGGTTTTATAGGATTGCTATGTGAATTTTAGTAGATATTAATAAATGTAATACGCAGAAGGGACATAGAATATTACAAATAGGGCACGAGCTAGCAGCAATAAGCAATATAACTAGAATTTATCATAAGAAAGTGATGATTACATCGTTTAGGCCAGACAATCACCAGCAACTTCATTTTCTCGTAGTAACAACATTGGCAAGAGGAAACCAAATAATCCTAAATTATTTCAAACAAATGTTTAGAAACTTTCGAATTCATTAAAACTTATTAACTTCAAAGCTCAAGCTACAAAAAAAGACAAAAGCGATCCTTAGAATAGTATCCTTGATTTTTCAGGAAGTAGCAAACAATCTAAAAATAGTTGAACGCTGTATGTATGTATGTATGTATGTATGTATGTATGTATGTATGTATGATAAGATTGCTTATTTGCAATAAATTTGTTTTTATTGATGTATTTTTTTCGTTTTGTTTTAAAAAAAATATATTTTATTAAGATTTTAGAGGTAATTTAAGATTTAAATGTTTAGATCTTTATTTGAAGGATATGTGTATGGTTTAAGTAGCTTGTTACATTCCAAAATGTTTGAAGTAATTATAGAATTCGTCATATTTAACAGATATGTAGAAAACATTATTCAAAGAATGTAAATCTTATGATCTTTTGCTTAATGTTGCCTGAAATTAAAGATAAATTTTGAGTTTCAAATAAATAATCTTGGCAAACAAATACTTAAGTTTTTTAAACTCACATCAATGGAAGATTCCAAGTAATAAAACTCAAAACCAATAGCGGATAATGAAGTAAATTTAGAAGAAACTGAAAAACTTCGTCAATCTGAGAGCCACAAAGCGTTCATGAAATGGGGAGAAGAGAATGGGTTGAAATATCACTCTGTAGGATTATTTTTGGTTTCTTTAAAAAACATTGATTTTTATGATATTTTTTTGATATTCAACAAAAGAGTCTCATGGTACCCGCTGCATTTGGCAGCATTGGAGTCCCAGGAATTGCTGCTAAAGAGAAGATTGAAGCGAATACTGTAAGATAATTGGCTGAGACAGGTGATTTTAACATAATTTTAAACTGTATGATTATTTTCTTAGGTGATAGCTGCTATTCCAAATAAAATGTTGATTACACTGAAGAACATAAAGAAAGGAGAACTAAGCGAGATCTTTAAGGA
>Ga0302271_10004769_pt1 | contig 10676 bp, 6 predicted proteins | sample III_Bog_N1_1_FD_198767 | JGI IMG/M metagenome (GOLD analysis project Ga0302271, IMG submission 198767) | Peat permafrost microbial communities from Stordalen Mire near Abisko, Sweden - III_Bog_N1_1 | ecosystem: Environmental > Terrestrial > Soil > Wetlands > Peat | place: Sweden: Abisko... | reverse complement strand
CGCGCCCCCCCCGCACTGGGTAATTGAATCAGCTCTTTTTAAAACAACAAATCAGCAAAGTAGATTCTGAAATAATGTTAATTCTACGTAGATTTAGCATATCAACAAATAACAAATTAAGTTAATTGAAATCGAATTGTCGCTGCTGTTGTTGTTACGTTATTTAAATTTTCACAGAAAACTCCGAAAAATCAGGGTAAAATATCTTTCAGTCTTGTTATCAATCTTTGGTAGATACGAATACCTCTTTTTGCTGTATCGAACAGATCATATTCAAGACGATTATCAGAGCAACTACATTGAAAAAATATGGGAAATATTGTGAATACTTAGCAGAAAAATAAAAAACCCAACAGAGGTGATACATCTGATGATTCCCCTAGCAGTTCTCTGACAGCATCGACTGGAAGGGATATCCACTGTGACAATTCTGCTCACACTCAGGCTACAAGTTCAGATAAATAAAACCCTTTATCATCAGCAAAGGCGATAACTCATTAAAACTTCATCATTGAAGCTGATACTTCGCAGAAGAAAATCATCTTAATGTAAATTGCATACATTTGTAGAAGAAAAAGCACAAAAATACTCATATGTTGGCTTTCTTTCTCTCATTTTTATTATCAGACCGAAGAAAACAAGCCGTGATCACTCAGTTCCATTGACCATTTTCAATGATTTCTTGAGCAGTATTTCCAATAAAAAGAGCAATGAAGGTGTAGAGTAATTCATATTCAAATCAGCGATTGACATCCAAAATACTACTGATAGCAGCTCAAATACTACTTCTAATTCTTCATCTGCCTGCAACAACAAACACACCACATTCCACTAAGCTAGCATCCATTCTTTGTGCAGTATCATATCTCATCGATTCCGTGGGTTAAAAGTCCTCAAACTTGATTTCCCTTGCGTTTCAATCAACGAAAGCACTCATAATTATCTCTTCAATGACCAAACTCTCGCGTGCATTTCCGAAATGCTAGGGTCATTACGATCATTAGAGTCATTATCCCTCAATTTCTTTCAGTAAACAAAAAAGCATAAAATGGGGGGATTTTGGGAGTTTTCAAAGCAATTAAAGCAAAAACGTCTTGATTTGTTTAATTAGGACTACTAGGATAATACTGCTCCTCTTTTTATTACACTTTGAATGATTTTTTCAGATTATTTTCCCCCAATTCTTATTTAAATTTTTAATCATTCTCTGTGAATTTACTGGACTACTGGGATGATTTTCTAAGAAATTCTTGCTTTTTTGATGATTCTATATACTCCTAATGTTTAAATTTTATCTTATTGTTCGTTCAAACTCAAAATTATTATTCCCCCCCCCCCCCTTTTAAATCATTTAAAACAATTGTTTTATCTCTCTTTCATTTTCTTTGACTCTTTTCCTTTATTTTTATCTTCTAGATGGGGCTATTACAATCCACACATTTCCAACAAAGCCATCAGAGATTTCTGCGCAGCTGTATATCGATTAGCTCCAACATTGAAGACTTTAAAACTCGATTTCGGTCGATGGGGTTGTGAAAAATTCGGCAATCTCAAGATCTACACAAATGAAACTGTCTCTTTATTCGGCTTTATGATTCGCTCTCTCACAAATCTGCGTGTTCTCAGCATCAATCTAAGGAGGTAATGCATGGTTTTAATCGTTTTTTCTTTGCCAAAAATAAATATGTTCTTTGTATCTCTTTAGCTTATCTAATTTCTTCATTTTACAAACAATAATTTGACTTAGTTGGGGGTATGAGAACTAAAACATAACGAACTAAAGCGTGATTGAGATCTTCTAGAGTGCTGGACAACTTAAACAGCTCACTCATCTCAAGATTAATCTCACAAAGTAAAAGATAATCTAATCATTTCACATGAAACTATTTTATATTTTAATTTCCTAATCAATTTTTTTGTTGTTGTTGCCATACAAGATGGGGTTATTTAAATAGTTTAATCAGCGAAACTGGCTTGCAGGATTTGCAAACTTATCTACGCGATTTAATTCATTTAAAGTCAATTTATCTGAATTTCGACTTGTGGACGCACTTGCGGAACTACAAATACATCTCTGAAGCATTATTGTAACTGCCTTCTCTGCGAGAGTGCCATATTGAAGTCCAAAAGGTATTTACTTACTCCATAACTCAAAAACTAAACAAAATTTAATGTATTTTTGTTGTTGCTTATTTCACAATTATAGAAAGAAAAGGAGATTCAAATGCTGGATGATCTTATAAAATTCCGCAAGAGATAATATTTATTTGCAATCGCACTGCTGAAATCAGATATCAAAGGTTCCATGCGAGAAGAAATATCCTGGGATATCATACGTGCATGCAATGATCAAGTAAATTGAAGGATTTGTGTATCCTTGGAGAACAAATGGTGCTTAGTGCCAATCAAAATATATCAAATCTTTAATATGTATTTTATGATTATTGTACAGTCTCTATATTATTTGTAAATGTTAGTATATTATCACTAGTGATTGTTAGTTTTTTAGTTGAGATTGAGGCTTAAAAGATAAGTATTTATATTAATGCCAAATTAAACTTGAAGTTGATCCATCTCAATCAACAGTTAATGATTTCTGCATAGGTTTCAGAGATCTAAGCGAGTTTGAGAGGGATTAGATCGTCAACTTCAAAGCTGTTAAAATACATTACAATGATACATTAATAAAAAATGAACAGATATAATAGCAATGTTATGTCAAAATTGGGGGGTGGGGGGACTAATATTTATGTAATAATCATATTTGTTGAACTATTTTTAATAAAATAAAGATTTTTACTTGATTAGCTTTCTCATAGATTCTTCATCGAGCAGGCGATATGATATCCATAACACTTAGATCAAACAAACAAAAGAAGAATAAACCATTAGAATAATTTATACTTTAATCTCTTGAAAATAACTTAGATGAATCCAATTATTGTTATTATTATGTTTTTACATGAATCTCTTTCAGTTTTGAGACGAAGGAGCCGTTCAAGTTATTCTAAAATATCCTTGAAATCCGATGTGTAGGAGTTGCATAAGAGCAATCTTTTTTTAATCTTCTAGCAGGTATCTTTCCAGAATAGCCTCAAATGATCAATGTCCTTAACAGTATCCTGTTTATCAAATGCACACCCAAAAATGAGATTAACAACGATACAAAAGATTAATAAGCAAATCAATTAACAAAATTCATTTTTTGATTTACAGCTTGGGAGACAGAATTCGCAAAGACAAGTTGTTTTTCTTTCGAGAAAAGATTATCCTGCATAGAGATGCTCGCGAATTTACTAAGGGAAAGTGCTTTCTCGCCTAGTTAAAGAAAAAAAACAAATTAGTTTAATCAAAATTATTGTAGATTTCCAGCAGCCTGGGGGGGGGGGGGAGGGGAGGCAGGAAATTCACTGTTGGAGACAATAAACACATACAAATACATTCAAGTTAGCTTTACCATTTGAAGAAATCAAATCTGCTTCTCTGAAGAAAAGCTCTGAGACTCGTTGTTCTTCGAAGCGGCTCTTCTCGACATGACGGTAGAGTGTCAAAAATTCGTCGAGTTCGATTTGCTCATTCTTGTCAAGCTACGAATCAAACAAACAGAGAACAATATTATTCAAAATAGTTCATTTATTCAAAAAATGTGCAATTTGAGTCATAGTTTCTGAGGAATTTAAACTTAAAATAATCTCAAATCAAAGTAGTTTTCCTTAGATTTCATAAGAATACTAAACAAAAAATCCCAGTTAGTTTCTTCAAGGTTTAACCCCCCCCCCCCCCCCTCCCAAACAAAACCAAGAGTATCCCTCTATGTAAGTATTGTTTTACATCTGCAGCGAAGAAGATATCCTCCACGTCACTCAAGACATTGTTTTTGATGTCATTATAAAGCAAGAGTGCCTTTTCCATGACTTCATCGAAATCTAAAAGTAATAAAAAAGAATTGTTATAATTTTTGAGATTAATTTGCCTGAAAATTATCTCATTTTTTACCTAAAACTTCAGTCTTAGATTTATCAAGAATCTTGCTCTTCTCCATCTGTGCAAATAATTACAAACAAAACACAATATTTCAAGAGGAACAATCTCCCGAATGGTTTGTTAGCAGTTTTAATGAAATCCAGCAGTTAAAACAATTAATATGATCATTTACCCAATCTAGAAGCTACTACAATCCCGCATTTGCAACATTGTCACCAAATACTTTCTCTATGCAGTCAGCACACAGATCCTGTCGTAAATCAAACAACATTTAAACTCTACCAAATCTTGTTTCTTTTTTGGAGTTTCTTTCTTACATAGTTAATAAGGATTCTTTCTGCTGGCTAACTCACAAGAAGCAGTAGATTTCCACCTGAATCATCGATTTGCTTGAGACACTTGATATAAAAATCGAAATCTTGATTCTAATAAGCATCCTTGATCCTCATGAATCGAATAAACATCTTGATTCTTGGGTTATCGGTGTATTTCATGGAACTTTCAAGGAATTGGACAAGTTTATTCTCGGCGACTCGTTTGAGTCCATATTTCTACACAATATTATCATACGCAATGACGTATAATGGATTCTACATGTTCTAGGGGGTTTTCACCCTGTCTACGTAGACATTAGCGATGAATTTGATAATATTATTCTTCGATTATGTGATTTAATGCCTCTTGTTGACAATCCTATCCGTTGTTTTCAAGAGCAATTTCAAAGCAGCATCCGCATTTGCACTGATTGTCCTGTCTTTCTTTGAAGACGGCCCTAATCGTGGACCTTATGCTTGAGTTAATAATTTTGTCTGGGAGATTTTCATGGTAGATTTTTGAATTGGGGCGTTGACTTAGAGGTAATCGTCGAACTCTTCAGAATCTGAACTGTACGCACTTGTATTTCGAGGATTTTTATTGGTTTTTAACTCCCCAATCATCGATAGAATGCTGTCCACACGAGCTTTACGAAGAGCAGGTGTGTTTTTGTCAAAGTTTTGTGATTGCTAGTGTTTTAGTTAATTGTCTTGCTAAGAAGGGTGGTATGCTTAAGATTAATGCGATTGAAGCGGCTTATTATGGCTGGAACGTCTATCGCTGACTGAACAAAAAGTAATAGAAAAAGATCATAACTTTTGAAGAAAAAGCTTCAAAATAATTCAACTTAATTTTTTCTTCTTTTTAGCATAATTTTGTTGATTTTTCACCCAATTTGCTCCATTTTTTACTTGATTTATTGATGATAATCGAACTAGTTGGGTAGTTTTTCTAATTACTTTTACTATTACTCGAATAGTTATTCCCATTAGTATGCTCTTCAGAATATGTTTGCTCCTTAAGATCAAGATGATGATCTTCCTCATGGATGGACGTCAACGTCACCGAAGAAGGCGATATAATTCCAGAGGGCTTATTCAAGTCAACTGCACTTGTAGACCCCCCTGCAAACTGCAATGCTAGCTCTTGTATCTTCGCAATCTTTTCCTCTTATTCTTGAATGACTTACTTAAGTTCTTTAAGTTTGCTTGTGAGCTTCTCATTTCGCTGTTACAGCAAGAATTATGTAGAATCACCCTTAACACTGTCATCTTCTAATAGTTCCTTCTTATTCTCATTGATTTCTAGTGTTTTTTCATTTGCTAATTTCTCAAATACCTTTTTGATTTCGAGTTTCAAATCTTCTTAAATCAACGGATTCATTGAAATCTTCCCTTCGAGTTACTTCCAATCATCCTTTGATTTTTTGGGATCTATTCTTGAACTCATGCGGACACTGCTAAGGTTGGAATTGCTATTCACATGTATCTCAAAGGGATTATTAGCAGAGTCATTGTAGCTACTGCTGTTATTCATGTTTTTGTCTTGCTTATCCAGTACTATACTGCTAGTAGTCTTCTGGATCTAAGGAATCAAACCTTGTAGCTGAAGTTGCACCCCTGATGGCTGTGAGGTTGCTTCAGGGAATAGCTATTATTAAGAATATTGCTATGAAATATTCTGTTTTTATTCCTATTATCGCAAAAGTAATTTGATTTATTCCTTCAATTGAATGTTTTCGGTTGTTTCAATGTCTAACTACTGTTGAAGCTGCTAGATTTTCAGCGATGAAGGCTGTTCATTAGTATTTTACATATTCTTAATCCCTGCTGTTGTTATCTGCGATGCCGAAGAGATAACCAACTCTTATGTTGTTTACTCAACTTTTAGTGATTACCCCAGTCTATCATCTTGAATGGCAATAATATTTCCTAATCCTGATGCATCTCCATTTCCATTCTGTACTTCTTATTAACTAGCCTTCTCCTGCATCATCTTTATTTCTTTATCTCCCTAAGCATTGTTGCTATTAGTTAATTCCATTTTCACCAAGATCTTATCTTATTTATCTACCTATTAGTTTTCTACTCCTACTTCTTTATGAAAATCAGCAATATTCATCTACTAACTATCACCCGTTAGCATATCTTCATGCTATCTACTTTCCAAACCTTACTGTAAGCCCAAAGAAACTTGTAATTTACTTAACGAAATACCTTCCATCTCACTGTTAACTCCACCTATAACTTTAGCTATTGGTTACCCAGATATTCCCTGTAGTTTCTCTTACCAATTACTCTCAGTTTACCCATCTTCATAAGCATCTTTATCTTAACTCACAAGCATCTTACTAATCATTTAGTCATTTCCATCCATTTTTCCATCATTCTTCAAATTACCTTCATTTTTATTCATCCCAAACTTCCCATTATTGCTATTACTACTAATATTTGAACCTTTAAACCCCTGCATATCCTCTTATTTCTCTTTATTCCTTAAACTTCCATCATTCCTCAAACTTTCCTTTGTCTATGCTATCCCCTCCACACCATTCTCTGACACTTTCTCAACTCCTATTAAGTCTCTAATAACTTACCAATTCATCTATTCTCTTTCATTATCACTGTCCTTTTCCATTTACAGCTGCAATCCCTAGGTAATCATATCCTACCCTTCTTTTTCTACTAATTCCTCATCCTTTTTAATATTATTCCCATTGCTATTTATCTTCTCGAATCTATCGTTTTTCTCATTTTTTTCATCTTTCCCCCCTGGTGTTTCTTCTTTTTTCTATATTGATTTACTCATACTACTCTTCTAAGCCTCCTTCTTAAGTGTCTTAATCTTCCCTCCTTGAGCCAAGCTATTCTTCTTTTTCTGCATACTCTTCCTCCCCTAATCTTCTGATTTCTTCACATCACTCTCATTCCCACTCTTCACCATCAATCCTGATATTCCAAGATTCATTCCATTCTTCATCGAATCTTCACCAGCTAATTACTACTTCAATTGCTATATTTCCTTATCTTTCTCGATTATCTCAGCCAGAAGTCCCTGCTTCTCCAATTCATGCACTTATTCTTACTTTTTCAGCTCCTTATTAGCCAATGAATCTTCAGCTTTCTGCATCACCATTTGTACTTCTTTCGCATAACTCTCCTATGACTAAAGATGCCTCTCCTTTTCTAATCTCAGCTACTCGAAGTTACCTAATAAATTCGCATTATCAGCTGCTAACACCCTGTTCAAATCTTTCTAATTCTCAATAATTCCTTCTTTTTTTAAAATATCCTATTAATTCTTCTCAATGTGCTCTTTTTGCTAAGCCGTCAGAAGCAACTGCTACTCATATCTCTAAACTATTTCATCAATCGATGCCTGCAGCTCAATCACTCTCTTTTCCAGACTCGATTTTGACTACACATATACCTATTAGATTCTCTTGATTTCTTGCAAATGCTCCCCTTCAATTTCCCGCTGTTTCCGATTCGATTCAGCAATCAACTTCTCAAATAAATTAAGATAAGCATCCCAGATCTTCTCAATCATCACACCTCTCTCAGTACATTGCAAACTCACCTATCTTATGAGCTCCTTCAAGCACGCAGAGTAAATCAACTAAGTGTTGTCGAGCACTTCTTAAGGTGATTAATCAGATTCCATATACACATGGGAGAGCATACTTTCCAGCCATAATTGCAAGCTTTATACATCTGATCTGCTTGTTGTGTTTCGGTAGATAATCTAATCCATTTGTCGTCTTTTCCATTCCATCACACCCTCGTAGTGGCTTTATGATAACTATGACTACCCTGGTTATGACTACTTCCCTGATCCAACAGAAACTTAAGATAGATTCACTTAGGCTGCTGTATGGTCAGTATAAAATTATTTGTAACTATTATTTTGTTATTCTTATCCTCGATTTCCACCCAAACTCTTCCTGTTCCCTTTCATCTACTATTCCTTTTGATTCTAGCGGTGTTTGGATAGCAATCCAAGACTATTACTGCTGTAAATATGATTATTGTTATTGCTGAGTGTTTCATGAGTGCTATTAGAGCTGCATGGTAACAGCTAAGTTTGCTAAAATTGCTCCTTATTGTGCACCCCGATATTGGAAAGAACAAAATCTCTCTTGATTGTATTGCTGTCTCCATCAAAGATATTCAGATTAGAAGCATCCATCGTCTTGGACTCTGAAACGTAAGGTCGATCGATATTTTCCCTGATCTTCTGCAAATCACTCTCATAAGTCTATCCTTTTCGCATTGAAGTCACTAAAAACAAATAAAAATGAATAAATACCCTAAACAACCCAAATACTATGGATTTCCTCTTTATCCTAATCCCTTTTGCTTACTTTAAACCCAGAACTTATCCGAATTAAGTCTCTTCTTATGTGTATTTTGAATCTCAGTCGGGTTGAGAATCAGCGAATCATATATTTTCTCTTAGCATTTCGGGTAATCCAGTATCGTTGTGCTGTGAGCATCCATGTGCGAAATGTCACTCCAATCCTTGTGGTTGCTTTGCTTGTGGAAATCCTTAGTAGTTGTGGAGTTGAAGGTCTTAGAAGTAAGATTGGTATTCGGTCGATTTAATCCCCTGGAAGGTAAATAGAATTGAGTAGAATTATAGCTATGACTACTGCTCCCAGCTGTTCCAGGTAGTTTCTAATCACTGTGGCTGTTATTGTTGTTGTTGCTGCTATGGAGAGTATTTGAAATCCTATCTTCTTTAGTTTCAATACTGAGAAATTTTCTTGAATTGCCTTTGGAGTTATTATCATCTTTGAAGCTGCTATTCTTTCCAGCGATGTAGAACGTGCGTCGTTCTGCATCTGTTGTGAGTGGTTTGCTCTTAAGTTATGGTAATTACTCAGTGTATTGTTGCTCAGCCTGGAATGTCGTTTCTGTGAAATTTTCACGTGAACCATTGAGACCTTTGATTCTTCTTTCGATAAAGTTACTTTGAGTAGGACTATTGGTATTATTATTGTCTTTATTCGGTTTGAAATCAAATGGTTCTTTGATACTTTCAGTGTTAAGTTTAGTTAGATTAAATGAATCATATGAATCTCCTGTTTAGTGAATGCCTGCTGGCTGGTTGGAATGCAGGAAATTATTTCCATTCGCAGCATTAAGTGATTGGCTGGTTTGCATATTGATTTTAGGGCTAAACACAGTAACTTTCTGTGAAGAACTAGTAGTTTATTGGTTTACATTGTTGACAAGATTAAGATTCATATCAAGAATTTTATTATGAAAATTAGATTAACCCTCCTGCTGAGGGTGCTACGTGTTAATATTAATAGGTTTAATGGATATGAGATGATTAGAGATTTATTTCACTGCGATATTCTCAAGTTTGAAGTCCACTGGTGCGTTGAATTAATCGAAAATTAGGGAATGATATTGATTAGCAGATGAGTTTAGATTATTCATAGAGAAGTTATTGTGGTTATTGTTGTTGAGCAAGGAATTGTTGAGGTGCCCTAGGTTTCGCTGTTGTATGGATAAGCTATTCTAAAGCTATTTGATCCGCATGCTGTTGCTACTTTTGGGTGTAGATCCTTTCTGCTTGTTGGCATTCTGCTACTTGAGTTAAGAACCTAAAGCTGCCTCTCGTTAGGATTAGCCCTTATTGCCAAGACTGCGCTAGGGGTTTAGCACTTTATAGTCTTCCATGTGGTACAGAAGAATTCAATTAATCTCCTCTGCTTTGGGTGTGTGTGACACAAGCAGATTTTCTTTGAAACTCTTCTTACAAAATTATTAAAATCTCCTCAAAGTGAAGATGAATACTGTTATTTTTCGCTCAGTTTTATAAAAAAATTTCCCCTTATTTTCTTGCTCTTTCAATCTGAGCCATCCTTTCTTTGCTTCATCCTTAAATTTCGAGTATATTGCAATAAAAGAGTTTCACTTGAAAAAAGTAACAAACTAAAAATAGATAAAATTCTCTTTCGGTTTTGAAAGGCTTTCTTTGAAGCTGAGGAGAGCTTGCAAAATGACGGAAACTGCAGCTTAACTAAGAAATTAAAGTTTTTGAGTGCTTAGATGCTTGAAACAATAGAAAATAATAATTATTTGAAGGTTCTTTATTGATATTTTTAGTGCTCTAATTTGATATCTTTTCAAGTTAGAAAAATGAATAAATAACCTTTATTTTTATTTTGAAATATTTGGAAGGATTGAATGGAATGCTATGTTTTGTGGTTTTTTCTTGTAATTTAAGATTAAAACTGCATGGTAATGAGATGGAAAAATAGTAAGAAATGTGTAAAGTAAGAGTTTATAAAACTAAGCAGTATTTTTTAAGTTTATTTTGGAAATCTTTTTAAAAAACACCAATTTTGAAGCATTAAAATTTGT
>Ga0302271_10004767_pt1 | contig 10677 bp, 7 predicted proteins | sample III_Bog_N1_1_FD_198767 | JGI IMG/M metagenome (GOLD analysis project Ga0302271, IMG submission 198767) | Peat permafrost microbial communities from Stordalen Mire near Abisko, Sweden - III_Bog_N1_1 | ecosystem: Environmental > Terrestrial > Soil > Wetlands > Peat | place: Sweden: Abisko... | reverse complement strand
AGTGGGCTGAAAATGTGTCTGTTTAATAATTGAATAATGCTATGATTTGCTTGCAGAACTGATCAGGAGGGGAATATAAAATATATTGAATCATTCTAAATTTTAATAGTGATTATCAGGCACAACAATACAAAAAATTACTAAATTAGAATGACTGACGAAAAAGTTCAAGAGGCTGTAATTGATGACTTGAATGATGGGCTCTCAGTGGAAAGTGGCTAGCTCAGTGTACATGAAGCTAACGTAGAAGGATAGGAAAAATCATAAGGAGAAGGAGGAGGCTTGATGGATGCTGATGCGGAGGAAGATGAGGCAAATAAAAGTTTTGATTTTGAAGAGATCAATCATGAGAGAATGCAATAGATTCTGAAAGAAAAAGAGGTTCCGTTTGAGCTTTTAAGTGGTAAGAAGGAGGATGGATGTCCTGTTGGAGACCGACCTTTGAGATCTGCAAATGAATCTAAGGCGAGAGAAGAAAAACCAGGTTGGGGGATGGCTACATAGAAGACACCTTCGAAGGAAAAATAAAGTGCAACATGGGGAAGAAACACAAATAACTAAGAGTCTAAGAACGGATGGGGAGGTAAAAAGGAGCCTTAAGAATCAAGTTCTTTTAAAGTTTGGGGAAAAGAAAATGAAGCGGCTGGGAAAAAAGATACAGTTTCATCAAGTGGAAGTGGTTGGGGATCGATCAAAGATAGCGCAAGTTGTACGAATTCAAGCGGAGGTGGATAAGGTGCGGTAACAATTAGTGCTACTGGAGGTGGAGGAGAATGGGAGTCTAAGAAAAGTGAGACAACTAAAGCAAATGAAGGAGATGGAGGAGGATGGGGATTATCTGTAAAAAATAATACAAGTTCGTCAAATAGTGGTAGAGGAGGTTGGGGAGCAACTAAGGAAAACACTGCTTCTACGGAAGGAAATGTAGAAGGTGGATGGGGATCTACAAAAGCAGATGCAAGCTCTACGAATGAAGGTAATAGTACAGAGACTAGCAAAGGCTGGGGAAACAGCAAAGGAGGATCAGGTTCTTCAGGTTGGGGAGCAGATAAAAAAGATGTTAGTGCTTCTGGAGGTTCTGAAGGCGGATGGGGTAACAACAATACCAACTAAGGAAGTGGAGATAATCCTAAGAGAGGAAATGGAGGAAGAGGATTTAATAACAACAACAACAATAATAATAGTGGAGGATATAAAAAGTTTGAAGAAGGAGATAGATAAGGAGGTAGGAGATTCAATAATAATCGTGAAGATGGAGGTGGTGGGGGTGTAGGGAATAATAATAATAATAGTACATGGAAAAATAACAATTCTGGCAGTAGTGAAACTGGTGGATGGAAAAATAATACTAATGGATCTAATTTCGCAAAAGGAAATAGCAAAGAAAGTGAGTTTAGTGGAGGGTGGCGACTAGCTGGTCCTGGAGATTGGGCAAGTAGTAAAGATGCAAGCAGTGGCTGGGGAAGTAATAATAAAAATGAAGGAAATAATAGTGGAGATAATTCAGGAGGAGTGGGAGTAGGATGGAAGTAGAATGGTAATAGTAATAATGAGAATAGCTTGAGAAGTTAAAATGGAGGAGGTTGGAGAAAGAATAACAGTAATGGAGGAGAGAGCAATGCGAATGGAGGTGGAAGTGGATGGAAGAACAATAATAATAGAGATTAGAATGGAGAAAGAGGGAACTTCAATAATAATAGAAGTTTTAATAGACCTAACAATAATAATAATGAAGGAAATGGTTTTGGTGGCAATGAAAAAACTATATTGTCCAGTTCTGGTTGGGGGGCTTCAACTGGTCAATTATAAGGAGGTGATGGTAGTGGAGATGGAGGTTCTTGGGGATCTTCTACAGCATCAAGTGGATGGGGGAATTCTAACTCAGTTCCAGCTAGTAGCACAACAAATACTAACCAGGAAGTATCATAATCAAGTAGTGGTTGGGGAAATTCTAAACCTGCCTCAGTTCCAGAATCAGGAAGTAGTGGAGGATGGGGAGGATCAAAATCTACTGTTGATATTGCTGGTTTGGTAACAGGAGATGGTGAAGGATGGGGTAGTTCTAAACCTGCAGCTGTTCAAGAAACAAATAATGGATGGGGGAATTCTAAGGCTAACAATGCAACTCAAAATCAAGGAGATGGCTGGAATAGCCAATAAACTAAATCTGAGAACTCCAAAGCAAAAACAAATGCACAAGGGGGAACTTGGGGTGGATCTAAGGAAACATAAGGAAAAGATGAAAATACTTGGAATAGTTCTAAACCATCTACAGAATCTACTTAAGCATCCAATTTAAGTAAATCAAATCATGAAAATACAGCTAATATCTAAGACAAAAATAGCCAAGCAAATTCTTGGAATTCTTCAACCTAACCTTCATTTGAATCATTAGCTAGCAATAACTCATTGAGAATCAACGGAAAGCGATCATCTGATCCTCGATAATAATAATCTAGCAACGAAGAGAAAAAGATCAAAGACAAAATAGAATAAATGAGTGAAGTAGAGATAGAAGAACGTGCATTTGGGACAAAACGAAGGAAATTAAACGAAGAAGTGGAAGGTGAAAGAGGAGGTGATGATTCACAGAAAGAACAATTGTTAACAGATGCAAGCATTCCTATAAACTTGGAAAATAAGACTACAGACGAGGAAATTGAATAAATTGGGAAATTCTCCCCTGAAGATAATAGAACCGACCACCCAGCTGGGATAGATATTGATATTAAAGACCTAGATGGAGAAGATGACGTGATTGTTCTCAAAAAGCACCAAGGAAATTCTTCAATAGCTTAACTATGTTCTTCTTCAATTCATGATGGTTAATCTGTATTGCCACCGCCTGATGAAATCAATGAAGAATTTTATGAAGAAGGACAAGGTACCCACAAAGACCCTCAAAAACTCAGAAATAGCATTATTAAAACATATTAAATGTACTCACAGTTCTTCACGAATTATAAATAATACATCTGTCCAAAAGGGGAATACCTTATTCTTCAAGATACACCTCTCTAAACGAAATAAGTCTATCAGGTAATTTAAAGAGAAAAAGAGAGATTTATTGGTTTGGTTAAATTATTAAGCACATTTGAAGATGATTGGTAATAATGGATTGATTTTTGTTTGTTTTTTTCAGCTTCTAAACGATAAACTCTAGTTCCAGCTACCTGGCTAAATAAAAAAATACAATCTTCTTATTTAGTTCAACACTCTTATGCCTTACAGCGAATTCAGATACTTACCTCTCATAACCCTTCGAAATAAGCAAAATCATTAAGAACTCGGGTTTCTCAGTTATGATGTCAGCATGGAAATGATCAAAAATGTAACAACCCACAATTATTTTTGTATCTTCAATTGTTTCCAATATTTCTTTCATTTTCATTTTTTAAAGTAATATCGATAATTTTCTTCTTTTTTATAGATTTAGTTGCAAGAAACTAAAGATAACAGGACAATTTTCCCTTGTTGGGTAGAATCAGTTGTCCCTAGCACACACAAGACCTTGAACGTTCTAGCAGATTATCTTTTAGAAAAGAACCTTATTGCAGGATTTAATTTCACGAATCATGCTACAATTAACTTAATGCATGTCAGATAACTCTTTCCTGATCTTGAATATATTGATCTTCCTGATGAATCTGAGAATAAACGTACTTCCTTAGTAGCGATAAATACCCTCGAAGCTGGAATTTATGAGGGTTTTTGCAGAAAAATCGAAGCATATTCAGCTGAATGAAATAAATAGATTTGACAAGGCAAACTATTGGTAATTCTTATTTCAAATAGCAGTGAGAGAAATGGATGATTAATAAAAGAATGTCCTTTTGGCCTAGCTTGATTGAGAAACAATTTTTTGTATTTTTTTAAGTCCTAGAATCTATTTTGAAAAATTTGTTAAATTTTCATGTGAATTCCATTAAATAGTTGTTAAACTAAGAGTCATTTTCAAAATATCTTGTTTCTATTTTTTGTTATTTTTTTGTGTGGCTAGTTTATGATTTGCTCATTTTTGATATTGGCTTGAATTTAATTTGTTTGTTTGAAAATTTAGATTAGATACTTGTGGGAAATTTCCTTTTTTTGGCAGATATCATCTCATTAAATTAAATCAAAAACTGATACTTGGTTGTGGGCTGCTAAGGCCTACTGAACAAAGGAAGCAGGCTAATAAACAAATGAACAACTCAGAACCAAACACAAATGAGAAAGAAATCCAATCTATTTCGTTTAGCAAAGCGCTTAGCAAAGTTTCAAAGAAGGGATTACTTGTCAATAAGGTAAATAAAGTCTTAATCTCTTCTTGAAATGAAACATCAACAGCATGAATGAGACCATTAAAATATGCTTAAAACTCTTAAGCTAATGTATTTTTTTAGCTTACACTTGTGTTTGAATTTTAAAAAAAAGCGTATCCTACAGCTGTATGAAGGATAGTTGAAATACTATAATTTCCTTAAAAAGTTTGTTGAGGATGACTATGTTCCAGGTGAATTCAAATGGGGAGTCTACGTTAAAGATATCATCTCCGTAGAAGTTCAGGGATAGAAAAAGAAAGATCGTATCAGTATCGAATTCTTAGAAGGAAATATGTTCGACAAAGAAAAAAAAACTGAATCCAGTGAGAAGCAAAAGAATAACAAGATACGATGGGAGTTTGTTTGTAGTTCATGTGAATAAGCAACGCTGATAGTTGAGAAGATTAATCTTGTGAAGAAGCTATTAGACATAGGAGAAAGGTAAAAAAGAGAAAAAGAAGTGTAGAAGGCTTTGTAAAAGAAATAAATTGAAGGATAAGAGAATTTGCAGAATTAGAAAGAGAAAGAGTTAGAAAAAGATAAGTAGTAGTAGTAAGTGTTGTAGGCCAGTAAACAGCCGAAATAATCATCTTCTCAGAAGTAGTAGACTTTGTAATCTAGCAGTGGATAATAACCAAAAGAGAAACGATAAAAACAATAAGTTATCGATGAAAAGGAAGAAGACAATAATTTCAAATAGTTACGAACTCAAATACGTGACTATTCCATCAAAAAGAAGGAAGAATAAACGAGATAATATCCTTCTCCATAAGCGCAAGTGCCGAATCAATTGAGAAAAGAAGAATCTAAAAATAGTACTCTTGTGAATTTCGATTAATCTTTTCCTTCAAGTTCTTCTGCTGAAAAAAATAAAAACATCACTAGTATCGCTGTGCTATAGCAGCAGTAGTAGTAATCAACCTAGCGGAGTTAAAAACAAAGTTCTTCTATTGACAAGAATTAGCTTGAAGGGAGGAAAGTACAAGATTAGTCTTAAGAATAGAATTAGATTATTAAAGAACCAACAAAAGAACAAAAAGATTAACTAAAGGAACAAGCAAAACTTGCTAAAAAATAGGAAAAATTAGCAAAAGAGCAAGCTAAAGAGTAAGCAAAAGAAGATGCTCGAATTGCTAAAGAGCAAGCGAAGATCAATGAAGATATGTTGAAGAGTAAAAAAAGAGAAAAAGATAAAGAATCTGAGAAGCAATAAAAAGATGGGAGAACAATAATAGAAAATAACAAATCTAAGATAACTGAGGAATAAGATAAAGCGAATTAATCTCTAAGTGAAGAAGATTTAGAAGAAAAAAAGGATATTCCCTCACCTCTACCTCAAAGAGGTAGTATCTACCCTTTGAGGAAACATGATCTCATTACACTTTAAAGTGTTGAAACTACAAGTGATGAAAATATGAGGGCTTCATAAGATGACAGGTTATTCTTTTCCCATGAAGATCTTACTCCAATTAAGCAAATACCTCTTTAATAAATGGTTTCCACTCCTTCTGCATCTTCTCCGTTGAAATCCCATTGGAGTGTGTTCAAATAAGTGAAAAACTTTAATATTTTTCGCTAAGACAAAAGTGCTATTTCTAATAACAACAATATGTCTCCGCCTGATCCAACACAACAGAGTCCACCTACAATGACTAATAAACTAAGTAAATAATCTTCCTCGATAATGCTGTCTCCTGAGAAGATTAGCGAGACTCCAACAGATTTGCAGAAGGAGTATCTCCGAAAATTAGCTGAAAACAGCCATGAATTCAGGTTAGAGTTATTTAAGAGATTTTTAATATTTTTTAAACACGAATCATTCTGTTTTTGACGTTAGATATCACCAATATTTGGATAGCAACTTCAAGGAAACGAGTCTCACAAATCAACTTCGAAAAGGAATCGAAGTATTTGTGTTTTTAGGAAAATTTAGAAAGAAAGCCATAGCTGCTGCAAAGTCACTTGTGGATGATTTTATGTTACCCAATTAACTTAGCAGTTTCCATCCTATCAAAGGCATGAAAGATCTAAATATTGCCGAAGAACCTAATAATAACAATACCAATAATAATTCTAGTGATTTATTCTAACCAAATAAATCTAATGAGAATAATCTAAGAATGAGTGGCATCCCTGGAAACAATACCACTAGGAACTAAGGAGATGAACAATAGTAATCTGCTTCATCTTACTAGCAAGGGTACTTAGATGAAGAATCGTTTTTCTTTATGGCAGAATATAATATGATTGTGAGAATGTCTTGGACAAAACTTGCAACTGTGATTCCTACTTATCTCAGCGATTATCTTAATTTCAATGATAAAAAGGGAATCAGTTACTATGACCCATAGTACATGAAACAAGTTGGAGATTAGTTTCGTATTCTCAAAAGTATTGCAGCAAGTTCTCTTGAAATCCGCAAATAAGATTCATCTTATTTACTTCGAGTGCCACTGTCGGTCATCGTCGAGTACAGAGGGTTTAAACTGCTAGTTTAAGCTAAGCCTTCATATGAGTCGAATATTGTTTATGGACCAAATATTCAAAAGAATATCTACAAAGAATACAAAAGAAATCCGAAATTCTAGAGATAAATCGAAACCGATGCAGCAAAGCTACGAAATAAACTCAGAATAAAACCACATTTTTTTTCTTGGAAACCAGAAATTGAAGCTCTTGAATGCATCTTAACATTTGAGACAGAGGTACCAATGGATCATTCTTTATTACATTCAAAAAAGAGATTTTTTTTTTTAGATTCATAAATCTGCTGGTGATCGAAAGACAAAAGCAGCGTTGATAAAATACAAGCAAGAGGCAATATTTATCGACTAAGACAAAGAAGAGGATCAGTTTTATATTGAGAAATACCATGATTTCTTTCCAATAAACACATTTTTAGATTGCTAATTCGATGAACGAACACAGAGATTTCCTCGAAAAATTCGACCAGAAATCTTGCTCAAAAGGAAAAAACCTTTAAATCCTGAAGCTTGCTTTTCTTAGATCTAAGTAGGAAATTTCAAAAAGGATAACGCCCTTCAGAAGATATTCTCGAAATTGATCGAGCAATAAAAGAAAGATCAAATTGATATTCAAGAAGTTGAAGAGTTTGTTGGTTAGATCTCAGGTACAGTTTTACATAAACTTGTCCATAAATTCGATAATCTTGAAATCATCCCGTATGACAGCCACACAATAGAAGAAGCACTCCACTCCCATGGGCTCAATATCAAGTTAGAAATTTTAATAAAATTGAATTTTTTGATGGATAATAAACAACTTTAGTTTGAAAATTCTATTATCAAAAGATGATTCTAATCAAGTTAATTCTTTTCATCCTGCAGGTACATCTCAGAAGTAGCTACATTATCTAAGACGCTTCAAGTAAAACTGCTATTTGAACAGGAAATGGTTGCAAGGGCAATTAAAAATATAATTCGTTATTACTTAGCATCTGTGACTTTTGAAAGCAAATCCAGTTTAATTGAGAATTCGTAATAATACCCAATAATTCATAGTTTTCACAAGGGTGAATTCGACAGAAAGTAGTATTACTTCAATAGAGTAGAAGAAAAGCAAAAGGAGTCGATATTGGAAATACTCAACTTGACTTTCGAATAATCTGAATAAGGCTAGATGTTCTGGGAGTAAATTAATACATAAATATTCCTAGAGTTTGGGTATAAATAAGAAGTATCTTTATCTTAATTCGAAGAAGGAGGATTGTTAAATGCGATATGCTATTGTTCTTCGTTCATTTTAACTTATGGATTCGATGTTTTTAATAAGAATAGCAATGATGAAGTATCTGCTCCTAGTTCATCACCTTAAAATACAAATATTGAAGGATTTGCAAGTTAAATTTTGTCTGATTTGAATAAAATCTAAAACAACTAGCCTGTTAATACAGCTAATAAAAGTAATCCTCAAAATAGTAGTGCCAAATCCAATTAAACTCCATGGGAGGTATGGGAGAATCTTCAAAAAAGCTCAGTTAAAGTCATAGATATAGCTACTACTTCAGATGAAAAAAAAGACTAACTTAGCTAAGAAGATTCTGACTATCAGCCGGCTATTTTCACAATGAAAAACTTATTAAGTTTTGAGTGTGAATCGGAGATGTTTGATTTCTCAAGTTTGCAAATCACTTAATTTGCTGAATAGAATCTCCAAAATGATATTGCAGAGCAGTCTCAGTCATTACTAATCAAAGATAAACTCTCATAGGTATAAATTAGTGCTAAAATAATAACTTATCCTATCTCTTTATTCTTTTGTAGATTATCAAAAATTAAACTTTTTTCTTTTTTTGTTGTAAATAGGTTTTGAATTCTCATCCTCGAGAGAGATTTTTTACATTATTTTCAATAGCGAAGAAGCAGTTTATCAGTGGGTTGTATGAAGATTGCATAGAATCCTGCAGCAATTGCATACAATGCTTTGATTACTACCCTTCTGTGCTTCTTGTTGACCCTCTTTGTCTGCTTATAAAATGCTACATAATTCTTAATTAGAAGCCTAAGATTTTGTACCTTTTTTGGAAAACTGAAGAAATTATCAATTTTAACCTAGGTAAAATGCATCCTTTGCACTGCGAAGTTCTCAACACAATGGCTACTTATTATGAATCAGCTGGCTAGTTTGAAGAATAAATCATTTTGTTGAAAGCGAACTGTCATCTTATCGAAAAAATTGTTAGTTTCAGACATCAAAAAACTGCATAAAGTAAAAGCATATTATTGTTTAAAATTTCCATGCAAATTGTGTTAATTTTGTGTTTTTAGTTATGTTTGAGTTGGCGAATGTACTTGACTAGCAAGGTATGACTAGATAAGCACTCGGATATTATGAAAATGTGTTCTACATGTACTAAGCCATCAAAGGAGAACAAAACAAGCGTAGTGCGGATATTGGGTATAAGATAGCCTTGGAGACATTTTAATTCAACGACTGGGAAAGAAGCAAGAAATTTTCTACTTATTCGTTGTCGTTTTATGAAATTTAAGAGCAATCTTACTTGAATAAAATTGTTGATTTGAAGATTCTGCAATTCAAGATTCTTAAATCGAAAAAGTTAGAAGTGAAGACTGAAAAACTAGATTAAAATTTCGGAAATACCAGCACCAACACCAGCACGATAAACTACAATAACAGTGGTCTCAATAATGCAATCACTAATAAAGAAAATAACAACACCAATAGTACTAATGCATAATAAATTAATGAGTCTATCAGTGAAATATGGTAATTCATGCGGAAAAATGATTACAAAGAATTCGATTAATTCAAGGAGTTATTTGGTGTCTATGTTGATGTCTATCTGTCAACTTTAGATTAGGAAATAAAACATTACTTGAGTTAGTAATTCGATCTTATTGTCTATGAACTCATAAGAATAAACGTATTAGATTCCTTGCAGCAAATAGCCAATAGGGAAAAAAGCAAGGATATTTTGCTTCAAGAAATTCTCACTGAAAGCAACAATAATGATCCATATAGGCTAATAGAACGAACATTTTTGATCATAGCAGAATATGGTTCGAAAAAATCTGCAACCTTAATAACGAACGAAAAATCAGAAAATGAAGACTAAAACAGCCCTATTATTACCAGAGCGAAAGCACTATTTGAGCATATGATCTGTTTGTTGGGAGTTAATTATTTCAAAACACACTTTCTCTCCTTTTTTCTGTGAGAAAAGAGGAAACACAAGTTGATAGATTTTCTTTATTTGTCTGGATATTTTAGGAGACAAAATAAGAAAGGAGAACAATTCATAAAGACTTTGTGTGCTTGTTTCAAAAATATCAAATTTGTTTATATTTCTGTCAATACCTTGATATTTATTATGCATATTTTTCAATTTAGCTTTCTCTTTTAAAAATTACTATAAATACAACATTATGACCAAATAATGTGTGTCTTAAAAGCAGAACATTACATAAACTGGAAAGTTTCTTAATATTTTTGCATGTAAAGATGTAGGTAAGGGAGTTGAATTTATGGAGGAAAACATGAACAATAGAAGAAAACTAGTTTAAATCAATTAAAGTGTCAGAAAAGGGAGAGCGTATCTATTTGATGAGAAAAAGCTGACATGAAAAGCTAAATTGGATAAGAAATTACAGTGAATAATTATTAAAAAAAAATAGGCAAACGTAGGAGCAAGATTAATAAAAGACAGGCAGAAAAAAAAGTGTGTTTGCAAATTCCCTCCTATTTATGACAGATTCTAATCCTTCGCCTTCTTTTCCACCTAAGAAGTTCCCATAGAATAATAGCAGTAATAGACCGCAATTAAATCAAGAGACAAAGCAATAATAGCAATAATCCATCTCTCCCGTTCTTAGCAGCTAACTTCCATATAATA
>Ga0302271_10004764_pt1 | contig 10683 bp, 6 predicted proteins | sample III_Bog_N1_1_FD_198767 | JGI IMG/M metagenome (GOLD analysis project Ga0302271, IMG submission 198767) | Peat permafrost microbial communities from Stordalen Mire near Abisko, Sweden - III_Bog_N1_1 | ecosystem: Environmental > Terrestrial > Soil > Wetlands > Peat | place: Sweden: Abisko... | reverse complement strand
AAAATTATGAGGCAACCTACCAGATAAATCTTTCCTTTCCTGTTCCTAATATTGGAGATGTTTAACACCTGCGATTCATTATTGATTTCTTAAAATTCAGGGAATACAACATGGAAAAAACAATTCCTTTTTATTGTGATAAATGCAAAAATAATTCAGCTGAGTATTCACTGAATAAGCAAGAGAAAGATCGATTTTCTATAGAACTTTTCTTAAAAATTTAATTAGTCATGCAACAAACAAAAAATCAAGCATTAAAGTACGCCTTATTTTAGATTTTATTAATTTTTTGTAAAATTATCATAATCTATTTTTTTAGTGAGAATACTGATTCAATATTTTTAACTTGTAAATCACTCAATATGGAAATGGAATATGGGTATATTTTTGATGATATTTCTTCGAATAAAATCGAAAAAAATGTTTAAAATGAAAAAAGAAGATAAAAAAATTTTTCAACTAAACAATTTAGATTAATTTCAAATTATTCTCAGCAAAACATACAATTTACAGTTAAATCCTTTGATTATTTAATGACACGTCTAGAGATTGATTACTCATTAAACAAGAATGGAATAGCAAAACAAAAATAATCGATTTTGATTTTATGTTTTTCTATGAAGTAAACTTTTATGATAATTTCGTTATTTCATGTTCCCGTCGCTGCTTGAAAGACATTAGAGAGGAAGAGGAGAAGAAAAACTTGAAACTTTAGAGATGATTCTCACTGCCATAAAGATATTAGAAGGGGATAGTTTTTTAGATAACATTATTTACCTTGTTCTTATTTAATAATTTGTTTAGGAATCAAGAATCGAGAGTGAAAGTGGAGTTTGAGACGTTCTTTCTGACAATGCTGTTCGGATCAAAGTCTTGTTTATCGAGTATTTTAAATGTTGGTGTTTCACATTCGAACAGAAGTTATTTAACTGTTGGGTTCTATTGTCCTTGCTGTTCTAGTTGATGGATGTCTTCATTCTTCACTTCATATGATTGCTATTGTAGAATTAAATTTTATCCTTATCCGTTGATGTTTATTTCTTCCTCTTCATCTTCAATCTTTTATTTTTTCCTAACCGCGAAGCAACTCATTTCTGAGTTTTTATGTAAAATATCTGAAACTTGATGCTGTCCCTCAGATGATTCATTTGAAGGTTCATATGGTCGTTTATTTATTTTCTTATTCTCTTAAACAACAGTAAATTAATCAATCTCATTTGCATTTCCTTCATTATTCTTTTGTTCTCCTCCATCCTTTTCTTCTTCTTTGTTGTGACACTCCTCACAAACGCAGATATATGAACATTTCACCCCTGCATTGAAGCATTCACAGTATTTCTTCCTGCAGAATGTTTTTTTACACTTACATCCCTTTTTGTGTCCAAGCATAGCACGACTTCCATCTGGGTCACTTGAATCACAAATAGGAGATGTTTTCGAAGCTGTTGCAAAGACAATTTCGACTTTAGAAGTGAATGCATGTGGATTTCTGCTGAGTGTATTTTTTCTGGCTTCTTTGACTTCAGTGCAATTTGAGCTTGTATTACTGCAGGAAATACATTTACAAGTGGGTGAGCAGAATGCCCCATGAGAGAAACACACACAATACAGTTTGAGGCATTTAGAATTAGTACATTTGCAGCTCTCAGCGTAAGAAGGGTGTTCCTGATTTTTTACATCAAGTTCCTCTAGCTAATCTTAGTTTTTATTATTATGGCTGCTTTCAGTTTCATTTTAATCTTCTTACAACTCCTCCTAATCTCTCTTTTTCTTTTAATCACTCTGATAGGCACGTTAAAACATGGATGGATTTCTGTCTTCAGAATGATTTCCTAATCCGTCTCCTAAATCTTGGATACCTTCTTGCTGTTCTTGCTAAGTAATCTTCTAGCTTGCAACATCCAACTCAGAGAAACACAAATTATTGTTGGCTGATGATGTATTATTGAGAGATTGAATGATATTTTAAAAATTCTGATAGAATCCTTCCTGCTTTAATCCATTGCTAGGATTGTCAGTCACCAACGAAATTCTTTATCAAATTAAATAATATTGTAAAATTGATTATTTTCATGAAATCTTGTTGCATATTTTACACAGGTGGACGATCAATAGAGCGAGTAAATGATTCATCGACAAAAGTTGAGCTGAAATTCATGGGCGAAACACTAAACCCATTTTCTTTCAAGAAAGTATTGATTCCTTATGAGATATTGGATTTGCTTGGTTTAGGCGAGCACAGATCTGAAGTTTAACCTAACCCTGAAGGGATTGTCTCTCCGTTTGACATAATGAGCTGCCAGGCAATGAAGGGTTCACTTTTAGATGTTTTTGAACTATTATTGATGAAAGCTTCGAAGTCAGTGAAGATTTTTTTATTACAAGAATTCAGAAGAATTATGTGGGGGAAAGGAGAGAGAGAAAAATTGGCGGAAGTTAGCAAAGCTATTACATACCTCAGATAGAGTAGATAATTAAAAGATTAGCTTTTCAATTAAATGAAAAATTTAGAACTTAAAAGAAAGTATTTTTGAGAGAAGTTATTTTTGTTTAATCATTTCATTCAACCCTTTTTTTGATCCAAAAAAAACAAAAACAAAGTAAAGAATATAAATACCTTCGCTTTGGTGAGTCTTGTTTGGTACCCCTCCTGACTTTAGAATTTCTCCTTCATCAAATACAATACATAAAAAAACCGCAACATTCATCACATCTGATGAGCAACTACATTTAACAATTTGCCAATAAACTTTCAGACAAATTCCATGCGAAAGAGGCTTAAACTCATTGTGCAAATTGCATGAATCTAGCTATCTCTTAGATATGTATGAATCTCGAATGCCTGTAACTTCTTTGCAGTTCTTGTTGTTAATCGCACGCCCTCACATACTTTCACAATGTTTAAGATCTAGCTGTGAAATCTCTTAAACTCGATCTACTGTAACAAACTATTTTCGATTTCAACAGCAAAAGGACAAAACAAACAAATAATTCCAGCATTTGATATTTTTCCCTTTGTTTGCTTGTTTTCAGTTGTCGAGATGCTATCCTGGCAAACAGTAGCAACGCTAAGTGGATAGAGAAATTTTCCTATTCCCTATCACTCTTCAATTCACTTACAAAGCTAATCGTTAAATTTTCGTAAGATCAATTCTAAAAATCAAATACTTAAAATACTTAAATTTACTCAAAAATTTGTTGAGGTAAGAGCGTAAATCATAGCGGATAATCTTCTATTGATTATCTTCCGATAACTGCAGCGCAACCTGCTAAATGTAGAGATCTTAGAAGTGACCATTTTAAATGAGAGAGCCTTTTCTTATGAAGCTCTGTTCTCTTTCTCGAAACTCTTCCAATCGCCTACAATTCGCTCAATCTCCTGTTAAGTAAAATCGTAAGGGGTTTTAAAGTGTTGTTGATATATATCATGTTGGTCTTTCTTAACAACAGTGAGATTTTATCAAGTACTTAAGATGCAAAAATGTTAATGGCTGGAATTGAAGCAGCTCCAAGAAACAATTCTATTACATCTTTGAATTTGAGAAAAATGTGCATAAATCTTCCTTTCTTGCCGATGATGCAGTGCTTGAAATCATTACCAAACCTTTAATATCTGTGCCTTGAATTCCCTGAAAGAAAACTAACATCACTTGAAATTGAATTATCTTGCACTCATTTTTCGAAATTGAAATAGCTATCTCAATGTCAGCTACAATTTAACGATCTTTCAATTATTCGCTAATAATAATAAGCTCTCATGCCTCTGATACGTTTACTAAACCAAAATCTTCTAAACGTTCGTCTTTTTTCTCTCACTGATTCGATGAAGATTGATTCCCTTGATTTGCTTATGTTCTCCAAATGCAAGTACCTCACCATCCTCCCATTGAAAGCTCGTTTAAAAAAGTTTTCCGTAACTAAACGATATTTCTTGATGTTATTTCAACTATTTAAGCGTGATAAACTATTCACAAGAACAGAGACTGCAACAGAGATTCTTGAAGCGTTTATTTTGCCTTCGGTCACTCATTAATTGTGATATGTCTGTGTAGGTTTTGACTTGTAAATCTCATAAACAATTATTAAAATACCTATTGTAGAATTAAAGTGAGAATAGTATCACATATCTTCATTCAACTTATTTTTTCAAGCAAATTTGCAGATAAATAATATCAAATGTCCATTCATTGTGCTAATAGCTACTAAATTCATAAAACAAATATCAATTTTGAAAATTTGATGAACATAAAAATGGGGGGGAGGGGGAGGGGGTAGGATATTTAGAGAGGGAGAGAGAACTAAAGAAAAGGCTTCTGCAAGTTATTAATGGAACTCTTATTTCCAATGAATAATCCCCCCCTATTTCTTCCTTTTACCTTTATGTTTCTGGTCTTGTCTTGATCAAAACTCCAATAGAAGAAGAAAAAGAAAATGCTTTTGTCTAGGTAATGAATCTATTAATTATTGGATTTTTTTGTTCCCCCCACCCTCACAAATGAACCCTACTTACACAATCAAACTGTAAACAGAATCCTAGAATACTTTTTTTATGGTTTTAATTATTACCATTTTAGCTGACAAAAGAGAAACTAGTGAATATTTGAGGATATTTATTTTTGTTATTGATCTTTCTGTGAGAGCAAATAGAATAAAGCAAATGACCAACCTCTGCATGATGAGAATTATCTAAATAAACCTAAAAAGAATAATTCCATTTTAATTGAGTTTCTCTAATTATGAAGAGATTTTTAAAAGATGTGACGATCGATTAATTTTAAGAGACACCAGACTCTTTTTCAAAGTTAATTACATCTAAAAAAATTAATCCTGAAGAGATTAGCTCGGGAAATTACCCTAAAAACAATATCAATCATTAGTAATAATGCTCCATGCCATCATTTGAAATTTAAGTGCTTTTAAATAATTTTTCTGCCAAGCAGTTTCTTGATTTTTTTCAATATTCTATTTTCTCCCGATATTTCAAAAAAACTTTTTTTAGATTTCTAAACTAAACACATTTTTGTTGTTGTTTTTTTGTATGTAATCTACTTGAGCCACTTCTTTCTGTGCGTCATTTAGGCTCTTTACTCCTTTTCCTCTTGTTTCTGAATTATTATTTTCTTCCTATGGATTAACTTCTAATTTTATCGTAAGTTCCAGGAATGTATTCATTATCATAACCAAAACAAGTTCATTCCAGTTTTACTCGATATTTCAAATTTATCCTTTTTCTAATGCTTTATTTGATTTTTTGTAGGATAAACAAAGCATTAGAAAGTTTCTTTCTCTGATGCTTGCCATTCCTTCCAAGACCATCTGTTTTAAGAAAACAAACTAATAAATTTGCGGAGAAAATCAATTGATTTTCTTGATAACCCTAAGAAGTAAACTGTATGATAAGAGTATTTTTTCCAAATCAAAGTTAGGAGGATGGTAACATTACTATTGCTGCTTCAAAAGCCGCAAAGTATTAAAAATCAGAAATATTATTATTTTTTTTAGATCAATCTCAAAACTCACAAATAAAAAAAGAAAAGAAAAAGGGAAACAATAAATTACATTAGCTAAAATGAGTTCTCAAAGTGCTTAGCATCAACCTTAGAAAGATTTATATGTGTTTGACTTTGACAACACCATCATCGAGGAAGACAGCGACCATTGCTTTTACGAACTCTTCGAAGGTGGAAAGTTACCTCCATAGATTGCCAGCTAGTATGACGAAACTCACTGGACAGCATTTATGAACATAGTCTTCGAATCCTGCCATGCGAACGGAATTAAAATAGAGTAAATCAGAGAGTGCATCGAGAAATGCAAACTCGTTCCTGGCATGAAGGAGTTATTTTAGAAAATCAAAGCCAAAGGATCGGATATAATTATTGTCAGCGATGCCAACACGTTCTTTATAAATTGGCTGATTTCTAAGAATCAACTCGAGGAAAACATCTCCGCTGTATTCACTAATCCATGCAGGATCGAAGATAACTAACTTATCCTTACGAGATTCTTCAACTCCCATGACTGTCCACTCTGCACAAGAACGCCAAATATGTGCAAAACTAAGATCATTACGTAATACATAGAGAAGCATCCTAATACTTACAATCACATACACTACTTTGGTGATGGAGCTAATGATTTTTGTCCTATTAAATCCTTATCGAACAAGGATTGCACTGGATATGCGAGAAAAGGATTCTCTGTTGAAAGGAGGATTGCTGAATATAATGCAAATCCAGATAATCTCCCTTTCAGATGCAGGCTTGTATATTGGGAGAACGCGAATGATATTCTTAACGATATTTGAAGAATAAAGAAGAGTATTTTTAAAAGTAGATCGCCAATTTTCATAGTTAGAATATTTATTTTGTGAGTTATATGTTTTTTGTTCTGACTACTTTACATTGTTTCATATTAACAATAAGCTTTTTTATTAAGAGTAATTAGCTAAATCTCATCAATTTTAAATGAAAAGAAATAGTATAATAATCTATACTGTGGTAGTTAAGGAATAACCAAACAGTTTAAGGATGAGAGTTTTTGAAAGAACGTTTTATTTGAGTACATTGTGAAAATAAATGAAAACTCTCCGTATTGTTTTATTTTCCAGATGGCTGGTTATATGAGCTCCTGATTAAGAGATATTTGGCATGCATTAGTAGATTTAGCTAGTAAAAAAAGTATAAAATTAATCTGAAATAATCTAAAAAATAAATTAGATTTTGGATGGTGATTCTCTTCGATCAAACTTTGAGTTCACAGCTGCTCATTTCGAGAAAAATAGCAAATAATCTACATCACTAATTATGAACAAAAAGTTAGCTAAAAAAGATCATTTTATAGGATGAGAAGTAGCTGAAGATCTCACTTATAATCAGTCAGCCATAAAAGCAGAGATAAGGAAAAGAAGAAAAAAGGAGCTAAAAATTCCAATAAATAAATAGAAACTAAAATTTTACATTTCTTGCTTCACAGTTAATTTACAATAAATAATACTGTAACGTATCAAAAGACTAAAATTAGATAGAAATCTACGATTTTGTGCCTTTTTTCAGTTAAAAATAAGTAAATTTCACAATAAAGAAAGATAATTCAAAAATACTAAGGTAGTTCTTTTTTTAGAAGAAACCCAAATAAGTTCCACATAAATAATTTTGCTTTTTTGATTTTTTAAGGGGGCAAAAATTAAAATAGCACATAAAAAGACGCATAACAAGGAAAACCATGTGTGCTAGTTCTATTACAAACATTTGTTTCTATTCTAGTTCCACTTTTTTTGTTGTTGCTTTTTTGGTAAACCGTTCTTGATAAATCAAAAATTCCCTGATCGTTTGAGCATGTATAAAGAGAGAGAAAAACTTCAAATTCCATTTATTAATTTTATTGTAAATATGGTCTGAGTAATTTATATAATAATAATAATAATAATAATAATAATAATAATATTATTGTTTGGGACTTTAGATAATTTGAGTTTTTTCTCTCTTTCTGCTTCTTGCATCGTGAGTTAATTAAACATCATTTATTTCTTCTTCAACTTACATCTCTTAATTTTCCAAGCGATCTATTATATTTTTATTTATTATCATTATTTCGTTAATTTATTAAGTGTTGATGAGATGGAAAAGTAAAAAATTAGGTCTTATAATCATTTTAATATCGACATACATTCCTATCTTAGTTATCTCTGATGATCGCTTCAGCGAGATAACTAGCTTAGTACTTCATCTCCTAGCTCTCTTGGGTTTCTTCTTCCTAGATACTAAATATTCCTAAGCCCTGAGTAACTTTCATTTGAATTTTTTTCCACCTGCAATCTTGACCTTGAAATGTCTTAGGGTTATCGCCTTACTCTGCAGCTTCTGGAGCATTCTCTTCTTCATTCTAAGCGTTTTGTAAACGTCTATGGATTATTCTGATTGCTTAAAGTCATTCTTTGTGCCTTCTGCTTCAAGCTCACTATTCTAGACAGCACTACCTTTTATTCTTACTCTATAATTGACATATTCTTTGCTTTTCACTAGATTGATCTAAAGCAAGATAAAATTATACTAACAAACCATGAATGTTCTCTAAGAGCTAAATGGTATTGATAGCAACAATTAACTCTAAAATCAGCAGCGCTCTTAATTGCTAACTCTCCTACATTCGGAAACATATCGAATCGAATCAGAAAACTAGAACAACAACAACAACAATAGCAGGCTTTCGTCTTCAGATATTGAGTAGAATGATTTTTAGAATGAAGAATTAACATGTACGATCTGCTTACAAGCGATAATCAATCAACACTGCAAGATAATCAAACTAACATCTTGTTCTCACTTATTTCATTCTCAATGTCTCAGAGAATGGGTGAAACTATCTCAGACATGCCCACTCTGCCGGACAGTAATTGTCCCCTCCCAGAAATAGAAAATGACAGCTTGAGATAAATCCAGAAGACAAGCTATTTTTGGATGCTCTAAAACTTACTAACGTCTATTTATTTTTTAAACAATTTACATGAAAAATGAGAGTTGCTGAAATATTTATTGACTATTCTTAACTTAAATGCAAATAAGATGCATAATGTCTCCCCTAACTATTTTACGAAATTATTATTCATTATTTCGAACTTCACAGATTTGCAATATTTTGAATGCGATGCAAGCATTAAATTTTTTGAAATTCAAACAAATAAAATATTCTTTTACTTCTCCCCCCCTCTAAGCAATATTTCTTTATTATTTTATGTATTTATTTTTTTGTTTTTAATTTTGTATTTTTTTCGCTTGTTTTTTCAGCGGTATTAATTTGTAATTTGAATTTATTTGTATTTTCATTTGAAATATTATGATTTAGTTCTTTTTGTCTTTCGAATATTGTATTATATTGAATAATTTTCATTGACAAAGATTGAAGGTGACTATTCTGAGGTAGGCGTGAAGGAGGATGAAGAGACAAGAATGGAGATGGTAGTACTGCTTAGATTAACGATATTAGCCATAAGAATTTTGAAGATAGTTTGGATTTAACCCCAGCTGAGATGATTAAGAGCATGAAAAATTCAAGGTATTTAAAATTCTTGAAGCAGCTAAGGATCATTCATCTTTGGTAGAGGCTGAATATGGAAGGATTTTGTGTAATTAAATGATTTCACCTATTTATTAACACTTCCAATACCATTTTCAGCATTTCATACAGAGATATTAGTTTGTGAACAGCGAAATTCTAGTCTTCGCTGTTTTTCACATTGCAAAAACTACCCTAATAGGAGGGGGAAATATGGGAACATAGCTGCAATGGGTTGCTTAAAAAATGTTGGCTAGTCCTATTTATTGGTCACTTGCTGCTCATTGAGAAATTTAAATTTTTCATTTTTTAACTGGGGGATCATGTGTATTCATTGATAAATATCCTTTTGAATTTAAAGAGAGATATTAATCTTTTGAAAATTAATTTTTATTATGATTCTTGGATTGCTCGATGAAATTGAGATATCTTCCTAGTGTTTTTGAACTTTTTGTATTTTCTGAATTAAAGCGCTCCAGTTGGGAGGGGTGAGTGATTTATCTTTGGATTTTGAAAACAATTCAAAATATCCCACCGAAAGGTTTGTATGATCAATTTCGTTTTTTTTTTCTAAACTAATTTCTCCCAATGAACATGCATCTCCTTCTTCCCTTAGATTTGTTAGATTTGGGAGGTGGGAACATCATAATAGACAAAATTGCTTTGATTAGTTTTTTTGTAAAAATAATTAAATTTCCCTTTAGAAAATTGACCCGAATTTTTGAATAAAGGAAACAAATTTTTTTTTGAAAAAATAATAATAATAATTCAAAGGGTCCTATGCTCGTATGTGTGTATGTCAATCCCCGTTCTTCCTGTTGAGCCTTTTGTTTCGTTTTATGCGAACAAACCTGCCGAGCTGTTGTTTGCTGCATACTCAAGTTATCAGCTACGAACCTTAAACAAAACAACACTCGCAACCATTCAACGCCCGCGAAAAAAAAAGTTTTTGTACTTCAACCATAATTGACTAGAACACACACATATTAAAGGCATAGGCCAATGTGAAATTTAAAAGAAAGAATCCAACAGTGATTCCTTCCATTTGATCATATAGAATCAAATGAAATTAGCCATTCCGATTGTATTTCTTGCTTTGTATCAAACGACCCTCCCAAGAATACAATCAGCAGCCCCAACCCATAATCTCTATTTCGCTTGACATCCATTTCAGCAAATAACATTACTATCAAAAAAACACCTTTTTCTTTTTTTTTTCTTCTTCTTCTTCACAAAATCGAGATTAACAATATTTATGTAAATTTGTATGTAATCACAAAAAAGAAATAAAATATTAAATAAAATTATCAAATCTAAAGAGATAAAAATATGAAAAAAATAAATATTTAAAATTCAAATAAACACGAATAAAAATAATGAGGAGAGAGATTCATAGAAATTTAACTCAATGTAAAAATATTGTTTAGTTAAAGAAAGAAGAGGATAAGCTGCTCGGCTTAAAAATTGAATGTTCAAGAAGATAATGAGAAATATTTGTTTGAAGAAAAATGTAGTTTTTCGTAAAAATAGCTTCTGCTAAAAATGGAAAAAGCTCACATTTTTTTGCCATTGATCATTAATTGAAACTTCTATTAAAAGAGGGGGGGGGGGGGAGGGAGTCTTAAGCTG
>Ga0302271_10004763_pt1 | contig 10684 bp, 8 predicted proteins | sample III_Bog_N1_1_FD_198767 | JGI IMG/M metagenome (GOLD analysis project Ga0302271, IMG submission 198767) | Peat permafrost microbial communities from Stordalen Mire near Abisko, Sweden - III_Bog_N1_1 | ecosystem: Environmental > Terrestrial > Soil > Wetlands > Peat | place: Sweden: Abisko... | reverse complement strand
GTGGATAAAGTCTGTGTGAGTTTTGGATCTGAAATTCTTAAGGTTGTCCCTGGATTAGTATCCACAGAAGTTGATGCTCATCTCTCCTTCGATGAGCATGCCACGATAAACAGGGTAATGAAAATTAATTATCTTTTGAAATTCTTAAAGATATTCAATGTTTCCCCCCAAATTTTGTGTAGGCTAAGAGGATCGTGAAACTCTATGAGGAAATTGGCATCCATCGAGACAGAATCTTGATCAAAATCGCTGCTACTTGGGAGGGTATCAAAGCTGCTAAAGCCCTCAAGAGAGATAAAATCAACTGTAATTTGACATTGATATTCTCCTTCGCACAAGCAGTCGCTTGTGCTGAAGCGGGGGTGTATTTGATTTCTCCGTTCGTGGGGAGAATCCTTGATTACAATAAAGCGAAACATCCTACTTAGGATTTCTTCAACGAAAAAGATCCTGGTGTTATCAGCGTGACAAACATCTACAATTACTTCAAGAAATTCAATTATAAAACGATTGTCATGGTAACTAAAAGAGAAATAGACGTTTATTTCTTTATAGTCTTGGAAAAATTCACTTGATTATTATTCCCTAGGGCGCTAGTTTCAGGAATGTTGGGGAGTTAATACAATTAGCTGGTTGCGACAAAGTCACAATCTCTCCGTAACTACTCGAAGAATTGAAGAAGCTTGATCAGCCAATCGAGAAGAAGCTCTCGATTGAAGCAGCTTAGGCTTTAGATTTGGAACGCATCACGCTTGATGAGAAAGCATTCAGATGGATGCACAACAGTAATAAAATATTAAGGAAAAAAAGAATAATTTAAGAAAAGAACGAAATTAGTAAATTGGTTAATGATTCAATTATTTTAAATGAAAAAGCTGATCCGATGGCCGTCGAGAAACTCAGTGATGGAATCAATAAATTTGCTGCAGATACCGCGAAACTTCAGAAGCTATTAGTGGATAAATTGCTCAAGAAGGATTGAAACAAACAAGCAGGGTTTAGAGAGGGATAAATATTCATTTTTACGTTTGCATCTATGCGAGTGTGTAAATGTGTGTGTAATCTAAAATATTATAATAGGAAAATAAAAGGGACAGGAAAAAGTATATGCTGTTTGTTTTTATTCCTATTAACAACTTTTTTTCGCAATTTAATGTCAAACACTTGGTAACATAGCAGTCACAAACATATTTTTTAGATATTTCGTATGTGGGTGTGTACATGTTGAGTAAATTCCTAAGCTATTCATTCAAGAAATAGCTCCTCAATAGAGTATCGATGGTCTTGATTTCTTTCTTTCTGGAAGCTTTTCTTCCTGCGTTACAATAGAGCGATTAAAGAAGCATATAGACGTAGGAAATAGTTCTCAAGCAGGTTCTAATTATTCAAATCGATCATTGAGTCTTTTTCTCTATTTATTAAACACCAAGAATAGCTGTGCGGGGAAGCTAAAAAGAAATAATAAACAAACAAATAATAAGCACGCAAAAGAGAAGTAACTTTTCTTAAGAACAAAATACACACATAATGGGATGAACTCAAAGTTCTGCTGCAAGCGGTGGCTGCGGCAGAAACAACGGATATGGCAACATTAACAGTAATGCTGCTAAGTAGTCAACTGCTATGCCGCAGAGTGTCTGCACAGTCGAAATTCAGTATTCGGCAGACAAGCAAAAAGAGGCACTCGAGAAGCAAGAAGTCATCCTTGGGGAGTTTCCATATATCAATCACAGAACGATGGAACTTCCAGGGAATGAAAAGGATATTCTCAAAGTCATTCTGTCTTTCGAGAACAACTATTCGAAGTAAGAACTGTACGAAAATCGGATCAGTAAAAAATGGGATAGCACAAATGAAGTCAGTAATGAGCTATTCTTATCGAACATGCGCAAGTATGTGAGATGATCAAAAGGAGGAGTGCTCTTAGAGAAAAGAGAGAGATAGCATGAATGAAGACCTAAAGGACAGCGCGATTAATGAAGGCAGGCATTGAAATCTAATCAAGATGCCCACCGGAAATATTAAATATTCTGCTGCTGATACTTTATTGTTTTTTTTCATTTTGTTAATCATTGTTTTTTCTCCCCCACCCTGTTAATAATTCCTCAATATTTCGAAATAATAACCTTTACATACACAAATATACACAAGAGATTGGGGGGAACATATGAAAACCATGTAACTGTGCTACTATTGTTATTCTTGATTTATCATCATATTCCCCCCCCCCCCCTCTCTCCCCTCCCCATAGCAAATGATGAAAACATAATCGTGTAGCGTTTTTGTTTTAATTTCTTGAAAATCCTTACTATTTTTATTAAAAAGTCTACAATTGTTATTATCTATTTTAGAATCACAATAAAAAGCTATTAACAGCCATCCGTTCAATGTTCCAATATGAAGTATTCCCTTAGCCTTCATACATTACTAATAGCTTTGTTGCACAACACAAATTAAACAAATATGCAACGTATGCTTAATAATTGATTCATTTGCAAATAAAACTAAGAAAATAATAAGAATAAGGTGTAAAAAAACAAAAAACAGACTGAAAAGAAGAATTTCAAGCCCAATTTATAATTAAAACATATATGAGAAAAATTATCCTGTGTGTGTGTGGTATTCTCTTCATCATCGCATTGCTTTGTGAAAGAATTCGACTAACCCATCGATTATGTCTGTTTCCGATAATATCTGGAAAAGTATCAGCAAGGTTAAGAGCATTCCATAAGTGAACAGGATAACATACTATGATTTCACGTCAATAATAGTCAGTGAAACTAAGTAGAACACACTAGCTAGAGGTAGATTAAGAACTAAGATGTTGTAGATGATGGTTGAGCGCGGATGCTTAAGTGAAAGCAAGGATAACGCAATTACAACCGCGAATAAAAATATGTATAGATATCCTGCTATTCCTTGAATTTAGTAGTCATCGTAGTTTTTGTTCAAAGTGGAAGACTCCCTGTAGGATTCAGCTATCCCTATTATACCATAGCAGAGCGTCATAAGACATGTGAAAGCTCGCAAAGAATTTGCGATGATATTTTTGGGTTTATTCGCTTTCGGTTTTTAGGAGGATTTTATAATTGGAAGTTCGTTGTTGTTGTAAATGGGTTGATTGTTAGTCAGCAATCTCAGATTGGCGGAAGAACCTACAAGTGGCATATCTTCAAGGTCTTCCTTCACCTCTTCCTCCACTTCTTACCGTCCCTCTTGGTTTAAGATACTCTCTTGTTAAACCAGTTAACTCTATCGCATGATACTTTCCTGCCATTGTCGTTAATCATTATTCGGATAATCACTTTCATCTGCGAGAAAATTCCAAGGAGTCTTTCTCTATTATCTCCCATCCAACCATACACCTGACATTAAAAATGCTTGTGTGAATCCCTTAGGTTTAATCGTCCCATTGTTGTTTTCTTAATTCCTACTTTCGGGAGATATTACCAATTAGTTGTTGTTGTTATTGTTGTTGCTAAAGTGTGTCTGCATTTATTCTTCCACACCAACAGGAGCCACTCCATTTATCATTAAGTTATAGCCTTCCAAAGTACGTCTTCGATTATCTATGTTATTTGTCATTCTATCTATATTAACATCATTCTATTTCTCCTCTTCCACTTCAATCTATGTACCATCCTCCCAATCATTCTTCTTCATCTATTTCTTCTTGTATCCTTCGTCTATTATAATCTTTTCCCCTCTTATATACTCCTTCTATTGAGCAGTAGCTAATTCCATGAGAGTTCTTAGTGGTTTTTCCATATCGCAGATGTTCTTATCATCCATCAGGCTCTTGAACTTCTCTGACATATCAAATACCTTCAGATGTACTTCGAATCCCGTCTCTGGATCTTTAAATGCTATTTTATCCACATGCTCATCGAGAATCCTCTAGAACTTCCCACGATCTTCAAGATCTTCCAGCTGAGTCATTCGAAGATTCGCTGAGATCACTTCACTTAACCCTTTCGCTAAATCAATCCCAGGCTAGGCTTCATGCAAGATATTTTAAATATCCATTTCTGGGATTGATTTCAGTTTGCTTAGCAATCAAAATGATTTGGATTGCTTTTTTTTCAGGTTATAGTATTTCTCAATAAGTAATGCTATTTTGTTCTTATTGTTCATTGCTTTTTTTTTCTTGATTTTATGATATTGTGCCTTGGGGGGGTGGGGAGGGAGGTGGGAGAGAGAAAGAGAGAGAATGAAGGAAAGGATGGCTAATAGTGTATCAGGAATGCAACCCCAAAAGAATCTTTGCTTTTATTCAAGAAGTGAGAATTATTAATTTGTAAGAAGAATAAGCAAATCAAATGGATAACAGAAATATCTATGAGCAAGCGCATGGCACTTAATAAGGCAATCAGCAGTAAGGGTTATTGTAATAACAACAACAATAGCAGTAGCCTTAATAACAACAATAAGCATAGCGATTTAAGTTCCAGCGCGAGAGGGATTATGTAGTGACAATAAATGTTAACTAAAATGAGAATCCAAATCAGAATACCAATAGCCTTCTAGAATCAGTGAGTTTTCATACACACCTAAACAATATTCACTTCTTTTTCTTATCAAAACAAATCTGTATCGTGTCTTATACAAACAGCAGACTCATCTGAATGACATTGGACTAATCGGCACAAAATCGATCTTCCAGAATCATGGTACAAGAATCAAGAGCTGAACATACTTATGATCGTGCGATTTCATATGAAGGAGATCTTTATAGCACTTTGTTCTAAATTTTTCATTTTCATTCTGCTTTTGTTTTGTTTGTCTGCAGTGCGTATTGCTTGCAACGACGTTACGAAGAAAGAAATAAACTTCGATAAGTCCTTTATCATTGGGAACATGACAGGTACAACAACATACGCACAAACCCCCCTAACTTGTTTTGTTGTTAGGCATTCCTGCTTATTCTCTCTTTTCTTTGTTTGATCTCAGACCGCGATTTAGAAACACAACGCTGCAACGACAATCAACGTACATGCATTTAACTCACTGACAGCTGCATCAGTCGCATGCACGTCAAAGTTGATTGCATCAATTCCAACAAAGAACTCATGATCTCTGACTTAGGCAGTGTAAATGGTACATATCTCTGTAATCCTGATGACCCTGCTGACTATGAACTAGAAATCGAGAAGGAATTTGCTATCGGTGACACTACAATGATAGTAACGAAGAAGAACTTAAATACGTCTGATTTCTGCTTGTATATCCTCGATGGGTATCTAAGTGGAGTTGAATTCAGATGCAAGTGCAATGCGAACAATTCGTTTTTCTTTAGAAAAGGAGATCTTAGGAATTAGATTAATACCAATAGCAATCAAGAGGTGAATGAGCAGCTGTTTATTTTAGATGAAGAAACTACGAATAAGAATGTTAGAAGTGAAGTGGAAGTCAAGTGGGAGGAAAAAACGAGTAAAAAGAGAAGGAAGGAGGGATTAAGAGATTCATTCATAATGGTGATTTGTTTGTGCTGCTTTTTAATTGAATTGTGTTTGTTAAAACATAGAGAAACTGCGTGTACAGAGAAATGATAAAATTGGGTTTTGGATAAGGATTAGTCCAAGCTATTATCCAGGACATCGAGTGAAGGATTCAGAGAAGGCGGTGATTAGAATATCTACGAATTACTTTGTTTATATCAATTTCATCAGCTGAGTGATGTTAACCTCTTTTTGGATATGATGATGAAAGAAGAAGAAGAAGATGGTGATTTATGTAGAATTATCTTTTAAGAAAAATAAAGTTGATGTCAATAATGAGGGTTCTAAAGTCTGTGTGTATGTGTGAGTGCACGTGTTTTCTTCTTATTCTCAGTGGAGACCATGTGTTGATAGGTGCATGTATTTCTTGTACTTGAATTCCATTATCACAATAATAGTAAGGATGTATTCCTTTGAAAATGTTTCCTAAGGTTGATATCTTGGCGGAGAATCTAAAGATACATCAAATGCAATTTGGAGAGAGAGAGAAGGGAACATAGAAAGGAACAATAAACGCGACTAAAGAAGGAGGGGATAGGAGTGATGTTCTTGTTTTGTCTTTTGGGGCATCGGTGAGATAGAAAGAATTAATTAATATAAGTGAAATCTTAAAAAATTGTGTGATTAAGAACTCATTCTTATTCTTTTTTGTTCTGGTTCAAATGAAGATATCTGCCATGGAACAAAGAGGGCTAACGCAATAACCATACAATCAGCAATCCGATCGCACTGATCTGCATGCTACAAAGATCCATGGCTTGAGATAATTGCCGTAGATCAATGACTTTTAACATTCTACAAAGATGCAAAAGTATGGTTTTGGTGAAACTGCTGTAATGGTAGCTGCAATAAAAACAAACGCTGCTCCATAAGTGAAAAGTCAACTTTCTTTCTCAAGTATTAGCAGCAGTTTGCTTAGGACTTAGACTCTGAGTGGTCTTAGGCATTTAGAGAACGATAACAGAGGTGAAGGGAGAAATGTACATTAGTTATTGTAGATCAAAAGAGCAGAAAGGACAAGCGAATATTTCTACAAGGTATAAGCTGAGAAGAATGATTGGAGACAAAAAAAATGGTTTTTCATGTTGAGTTGTGTTATTAATTGTATTTTTTTTTCTTTCACAGGATAAGACAGCAGCTGCGAGATGTGTACCGAAATTCAGTGCTTCAGGAATGATGAATCTTGGGATCAGTGGGAAGCTTGTGAAATCTAATCCTTTGGATATGTTGAAGAATTTACAAAAGCCTCAACCACAAGGATAAGCGTGCAAGGAAGAGCCAAAGTGGTTAGAGGGAGTTATTGGGAGCAAGGAGGACAATTAGATAGGAGAATAAGAATAAACAATCGATTACTAGGATGTTTAGTCAGCAGATGTAACTTAGAAAGTACTCTAAGATTCCTAGCAGGTATCTTCAAGATAGCCAATCGTTGATAAGACTAGCAATACTAGTAACGTCAGGGATAATAATCACAGAGTTTCAGCTTATTACACTTTTTAGATGAGTAAATAAAGTAAAAACAGCTAATTTCACAACGACGAATCAACCAGCTGTTCGATAATCCATCAAAGAGAACTACTCAAAAACTGCAATAAACAGAAGAATATTAATCTTAATCGTGCAGATGGCAATCGTTGTTTCCAAACGTCGAATAGCTTTCATAACGCAGCAGAGTAGTCTCCAATTCCAAAAGTTAATGTGGATTCTCAAAGTGATGCTACTGTTAGCTTAAACAATAATCGCAGTAATTCGAATAGCAAAACGAATCTGCAAGCATTCCCTACTGGTGGTTAATTGAATAGCAATACGAATAATGCTAAAATGTTGTTTCGTGTGACTCGTTCGATCTTCCAGTAAGTAGCTTCTTCTGGAATGACTATGACGACGAATATTGAGACCGATCGATCGTTGTTAGCAGCGAAGACTGCTGTTATCCGCTAGCAGCCATTGGTACCACCGAAAATACCGATTCTGGCAACGACGAGCAAAGAATGTAATTAACAATCTCAAGTAAAATATGATTATCCTAATCAGGCATAGCAATAATCTTCTAGTTCTCCATCAACTTTTGATACTAACACACCTTTAGCTAATTAGACAGCATCGTCTGGTAGAAACAACACCATCAAGAGCAACTAAACGCAGTAATACTAATCGTTTTCTTCGTTTTCGTAAAGAACTACACAAGTCTTGGCAAAGAACGCCTAAGTATTTGAGGAATGCTTGAATGCACAGAATGAGAGAAGAGGGTATAATAAGTAGAGCTAATAATAATAGCAATTAGAGGGGAAATAGTAGCAGAATTAGCAGCGATTCTTATCTTTGAAATGTTAAAATGCCTTAGATTCTCCAAATGATCTAGGTAATGATGATGGAGATATCGATGAATAGCAATTTCGAGCTTGCATTGCAGGTGTGAATGATTGTGAGGTTGGTGATAAGGATGAAGGTGTGAAATCTCTGAATAATAAAGCATCGAATTGGGATTTAGATTCTCCTAGCAAATTGTCGAGCTGGATAACTGTTCCGATGGTATTCAGTGGGTAGATATGTGTATCACAAGGGAAAAATAATGGAGATATTATAGGAAAGGAAGAATAGAATAAAGGTACTACGAGTAAATTGAGATAAGTATTAACGAAAGCGACGTTAGCAACACAAGAGGATAAGATTATGAATGAAAATAATAATAATAATAAGAATAATATTACTAATAGCAATGAGGAATATATGCATATGTTTGAGTAATAGCAAGCAGAAGAAGAGGAAGATTTTCATTCTCTTTGCAAAGTCTTCTCAAACATGTGAAGGAGGAGATAGAAATATTATAAAAATTATTGTGTGTGTGTGATTAAAAATGGAGAGTTCTTAGTGTTTTGTCTGATTATTTTTAAGAATTATTCCCTCCAAAAATAGAGATTTTTTACAGAAACAATAGTGAATATATTGAAAAAGAAAAGAAAAAGAATGATTTAAACGCTCAAGACTATTTTGTGGGATATGAGCTATGTTAAACCAAGGATGATAATACTGTATTTTAGAGTCCGAACAAAGGCTTTTTAATCTTTTTGAATTGAAATTACAGTATCTGTTAAAAATGTTTCTTTTTTGTGGTTAGTTGAGTCTTGGTGTGGATCCCCTTGAGAATCTTTCAAACTCTGCTCTTTCCCAGCAATCCTTAGCTTGGTGATATCATCTCCCTTAAAGGCAAAAATTTTATCTTAAAACAGCATTCTCATATTTTGTGTGGGAAGAGAATTAGAATGATGGTTACATATTATTTATATTCCTTTATTTACCTTTTGTAATATTACAATCCTGCTGTGGGTTGGATTAACAATTCTTAGATTGCTTTGGTGGGTGCATTCTAAGCCTATTCGTTGCAAAAACAACAAATAATAATTAAACGCAAAGAGAGATATTCAATTAAATTACTCTCTTTTTTTGCTGTGAAATATCAATATTCGCATATGGGTCAGGTGCAATGCAAAGTTTATGGTGAAGATGTCTTCATGAAACAGCAGATAATCTCCCCCGCATTTGGATAAATCGCGATCTGCGAGACAAGCCAATCCAATCGTACGCTCTTTGCTGCAGAACCCAAATCCATTAGCTTTCCGCCATAAGTGTATCTCAGTAAGTTACCTTTTATTTTGGATCTCCACATCTCATGAAAAATGAGATATCCGTTTTTGGATCATATTTCATTATGTTTTTGTTATGCAATTCTAGACATGTATCATAGCAATCTCCTGCCCGTTCTAGGCTGGGATAATTTCCTGAAGGATTGCTGAAACGTATTGCAGTGGAGATAGGAGATAGAGAAGGGTGGTTAATAATATTGAGGATATCTGAAATAGTTACATTGATAGAGGGGATTAGATAAGAATGAATAAGAAAATTTGAGGGATGAAATGTTTTTGAAATAGTGAAGGAATCAATCATAAAACAACAAGGAATGTATTGTCAGATGGGAAGGAATACTGAAGCTAAACAAACAAGTAAAACGAGCAAACCACTATTGTATCTAGTAAAACGAACGAATCAAATACAAGTGATTCTCACAGAGGATTTGTCTAGTGATTTTTTATTATAGATTTCTTCAGAATCATGCTTTGTCCTTTCTTCAAATCGAATTAGCTAATAGCTCATCAACATTACCGATGAGACTGCTCAATTTCTCCCAGTTCGCTACACTCAATGAAATACCTTTAATTCCAACCAAACCAATCGCCATTTTCACATATCAATCCATTGTATCATAATTATTCTACCTTTCTTTCCTGGCTAGAGTTCGCCGTCTTTCTCGTAGAATTCTCTGATGTCGATAAACATTTTACCTTTGAATTTCCTTACTGAGATTCTCTTTTTATCATCGATCTATTCATTTTTTAGAAGATAAAAAATTAGTTTAATCCAAAGATATTATGTGTTGTAAGCACATCGAAGTAGAGACTGCCATCTCCAGCTTTCTGAGGCTTAGCATTATGCTGATCTTCTGGTATTGCTCCTGTGTCTTTATGTTAGCTCATTTGTGATTGATTGCTTTAGGATTCCTCTTGTAAGATATTTAATAATTGCAATAATCACTATTGCATGAAACTTACGATGGATATCATCACCTTTGAAACTTTAACTCTTAGTTTTTGCTCATTCTGCCTTGAACAGTTGATATTTGTAGCATTGTTCCTTCTTCTTCTTTTGACAATCTTAATTGGAATACAGTATTAGCATGCAGTTGAATTTGAAGCAAACTAATTACTTTGTGTACACTCGATTTGAATGGTTATTTTTTCTTCTTGCTTGTTGATTATTCTCTCCCATTCATTTTGTTTGCTCCATAAGAAATTAAAATTCCCTGATGCTATTTGAAATTTACTGATGAATTCATTAATCAAACAGTTCTCTTTAGGCTTAGCGGAGACAATAATTAAGAAATACTGTTGTTATGCAAAAAGCAGTAATTGTTGTTGATGTCAGAGCGCACGCACTGGCTCCTTCCATTTGAAAGAAAACAAAATAATTGAATTGGAATAATTACCCAACACTCCTCAAGCAGTCAACCAACCAGCCAAATGAGAGAGAAGTAGGGTTAATACAATAACAACAAACTATTGGGGGGGGCGCGCCCCCCCCCGCGGGGGGGGGGGGGGGGTTTGTTGTTTTGGGGTGTGGGGTGGAGTGGG
>Ga0302271_10004759_pt1 | contig 10686 bp, 6 predicted proteins | sample III_Bog_N1_1_FD_198767 | JGI IMG/M metagenome (GOLD analysis project Ga0302271, IMG submission 198767) | Peat permafrost microbial communities from Stordalen Mire near Abisko, Sweden - III_Bog_N1_1 | ecosystem: Environmental > Terrestrial > Soil > Wetlands > Peat | place: Sweden: Abisko... | reverse complement strand
AACCCCAACCCCAACCCCAACCCCAACCCCAACCCCAACCCCGCTCAAAACATGCAAGGATTAAGGAGCAATGAATGAAAAACAAGAGAAATTGAAAAATAATAGATTTTGTTTTTGGATAATAATTTTTTGCATGAGTTATTTGTATTTAAATAAATAAGAATTCTCTAAGCTTGTTAAGAAGCAATAATGCATCTTGATAATCTTTGTCTATTTTGTTCTTCATCTCTAACATCTTTCATGGTTAAGTTTTAAATTTTTCTATCTTACATTGAAATCCCTACTTGAAATTTGAATAATTATGAAAACTAATTCAAATAGATCAATTTTATCTTCCCCTTTTTTTGTGAATAAATAAGCCAAAAAGGTTAGTTTAAAAGGGGAGATTTTATGTTATTTTGCTGAGGAAATATTTGAATCATAGCCAATACGTTAGTTGAGAATTTGATGACTTTTTACTCTTTCTTAACTCATAAAATCGTCATTGAAGTCATTGAAGTATAATTCAAAAAAAATCAATAAGCTTGTGTGAAAGTTACATGCGTAATTAATTAATAATTTTGTAGTCTTGTCCTACAATATAATTGAACTGAGATCGAATTGGGTTAATTGATGTTCTCCCCTCTCCTTCCTGATGTGTCTTGCGATATCTGTGCTTTTTTCTTGTGAGCTTCTAGTGATTCAAAACATAATTAATTAGATTCATAATCTAATGGATACACCCCAGAAATTCTCAACAACAAAAACTTAATTTTCTGGTTCAAAGGAGAATTCAACTTATTCCTGATATGAGAGAAGATAATAATAACTTCTACAAGCATGAAAGAAAAAGTCAATTTCATGAGAGATTGTTCTCTTATCCGATCCCTGAAGTTGAAGATGAAGGAGATATTACCATTATTGTTTAAGGTAGCCATCAAGAAGAACGCAGATGTTGGGCGAAGTTTATTGCATTCTTAACATCTGAGAAAATAATTGTGATCATATCGAAGCTTGCGGTGTTTCTCACAGGCATGGTTGGTCCGTTAATGCTGCTGATTTAGGAAGGTGGCGAGGAAAACCCAAGAGAAACTTTTTTTGGATTTGCATAGATCATCAGAAACGATCATCCTTTTTAGAAAGCTGCTTGGAGATATGCTATTGTTGCTGCTTTCTTGTTTATCAAGCAAGGAAACGAGTCTTCTTAGGATTTCTTAAGCAACTCAGTGTCGTTAACTACGACTCTCAAAGAAGGAGCGATTTTAGGATTTCTTGATTTCATTCAAGTTTAGTGTTTTCTTTTCAGCATTGGGTACACTTCCTTACTGAGGGCTTCACTTTTCAGTGGGACACAACTATTTATCATGATGGCGTTGAAATCCAAAGAGGGTACGAGAATATAATTTGCAGAAATTATCTCTTTGCTGATGGCATTAGGAGCGCAAGTATGTATTGGTTACTTGAGGGTGGAGGAATTACAAAAGAAAGAGAGTTATTTCTTTGGTGATATGATTGCAGTTCTAGGAGGAGTAATCGGATCAATTGCGTATTTTTATTAAGATTTTAGAAGAAAAGATTACTATAAAACTTCTCTTGCAAGCTGTCTGTTTTCGTTAGGCTACGCGATTCTTTTTGCAGGATGCTTCGATGCTAAGTCTTTTCTGTTCTTTCACGATCATTCTTTTAAAAACGTAGCTCTGATGCTTCTAATCGGAGCTATTGAATGCGTTGCGATTCTCAAGAAAATCAAGACCTTTGTATTTTAGAAATATCTCAAGAACATATTCGAACCGATTGTTGCGTTCAAGCTCGAGTTGGTGTTTGGGTTCTTGTTCATAGATTCTTGGACTATTTTGATTGTGTTTGGATTCATTTACGTTCCAGCTAATCTCATAATGATGAAACTGCATTCTGACGACATTAAAGCGAATGTTAGATCAAGAGATTCGACATTCATTGACATTCTCAATTTTGAAGAATATATTGAAATGAAGGATCTTAAATCTCCGATGATACCAAACTCAAGATGAATCTCTTTTCAAGCTTTTTACCATCCACTGAACAATAGTGGAGTTTGTTAAAAGCTGAGACAACCAGCCATATTTCTCAGATTATTCAACCCCCCTGGGAGAACAATATCTAAAGCTGTCCACAAAAATCAAAAATAGATTAATCTTACTTACTTCCCTTGGTCTTTTTGAAAGAAAAAACCTTAATTAGATTCACTGAAAAAATGAATTAACATAACGTTAACATAAATCTCTTCTTACAAGAGAAAAATACTATTAAACTGTAGATATTTTTTCATTTCAGATAAATGAATTGTTTTTTATGTAAAATAGGTTTTTTGATCTCAAAAATGTGTTTAATTTATGTTTCCAAGCTTGAATACTACTTCCAATTTTGCCTTTATTTGGATTTATCTTTGAGAAATAATAACTCCATTTCAATCAGGTGTTTCTATTGGAGTGTAAGGCATTTCGAAATTTATGTGAGGGATGAAAGAAGGAGGGATGTTAAAGTGTAAGTACTATTCAAAGTCGCATTCTGCTAGCCACTCATGTTTCTTGAGTTCTTCTATCCCAGTTTTAGCACCTAGTCTCTTACTTGGGTCTTTCTAGAGTAGCTAAATTCATAAAAACAAAATGCACATGTTGATTTCTCAAATATTTCACAATTTATTAGATCTCAAAAAGATAGATTACTGCTTTGATGAAAGATTGGCAGGATTGGGAGATTTACAGAAATGAAGGAAACACTGGATTCCCATCTAGAATCAGGGAATACTAAGATTCTAAGATATCACTGTAAAATGGAGGAATGCCAGTTAATAACTCGTAGACTAAAATGCCTAAACTCCAAAAATCACTAGATTTACTGTATTCTCCTCCAAGAAGTATCTCTGGGGCTGTTTTCAACAAGCAAAATAGCAAAGTTAAATGCTTAAGAAAGAGAATAAATGAAATGATTAGAGGGATATAATTTTCCTACGTGTGTAGGAAGCCACAAATGTTGGTGGATCTGTGGATAATTAAAACCTTGAGTTTCCAAAATCTGATAGAAAAACATGTCCCTTTTCATTTATGAGAATGTTTTCAGGCAGCAATTCTCTGTAGATAATGTCTCTGCTATGGAAGTCATTGAGTCCTAAGCATATCTCAACTATCAAGAATCTCACACTTTTAGGTTAGGTTGTTACAAAAAATTCAAGAAAATCAATCCAAGAGAAAAATATGTAAATCAAAAAAAGCAAATTTACTTTTCTTCAGAGAAAAAATTGTTTTTGTCCAAGTGCATTTTCAAGTCGCCCTTGCTGTGAAGCATAAAATTCAAGAAAACTTGAAGAAACTATTAAAAGAACGAAGGAGAAATGTACTTGAAAAATGGCATGAGGAAGAATAGATTGTTGTCCTCTCCGCTTGTGTAGAAAAGTGGCATGAGGAAGGGACATGTTTTAGTCTAAGAAAAATAAGTAGTTAGAACTAAATATGGGTTTGTTTAGCAATCCATATCCCTTATTTACATGTTTAATTTTGAATGAATCATCATACACAGAGTGAATGAGTTCAGAGGATGCTTTGGAGTTAGCTATTGTGATTTGTTTCAGGACAAACTTCGTTGTTGCATTTTCGTTATGCTTGACTACGTATACCTTAATTGGAAATTAGAAATTAAACCAATTAAGTAGAGTGGAAGCATTCATTGTCTAGTGTATTACAACCCTATTCTTTATTGCATTTTGTTACTCTACAATTTTGGCTTTCACTTATAGAGCCTATTCGCATAAAGTTTTCAAGACTAAATGACATTGCGGCTGCTTGATTCACTGTACTCTCTGGACCAGCTTGCTTCATAGGCAATAGTAGCATCCTCTATTAAACAAAAAATGATTTAGCTTGAGAATTATTATGAAGATTTTTATCAATAATATACTCCAGCTTTTTCTTGAACTGGCATGCTATTTCTGCCTTATCTTTTTATCTCACTGGAGGTGACAAATCTGCTAAGATCTTTTTCATTTGCTAGCTCATAGCAAACGAGTTGCTCCTCTTTTAGCTTGTAGTACACTTTGACTAAGGTTTCAAACACAATGGATTTGCTGTAGATACCCAAAAAAAAAGATTTATAAAAATCACAAAAAAAGGTAGAAAATTTTAATTGGTTATTTTGTTACTATTTGCTTTCAATTTGCCAATCACTTTCCTCAATATTTTAGTGGAAATGGATGATGATCTGATTAGATGCTTTGCTGGACGTAAGCGCGCAGATGTTCTTGATTAACTGCCTTCTTTTTACGACTTTTAAAATCAACAAATTAACCATCATACACTGCATTTTAGTCTTACTCTTATCCATTAGAACAAATGATCAATATGGAAATACCCTATGAATACAGTTTCTAAAGCATATTTGTTTACCTTCTTCCCTATTGCGATTGCCTTTGGGGTTGTTTGTTAGAATACGAAGTTTGCTTTCAGTAATCATAAGACATCTTTCTTTCTTTTTGGGAGCAAGCAGTTTATGCGGGTAATAGAAGATTTTGAATGTTGCTATCTCGATTTCTATGTTGATAGATGTGCAAAAAGCAGATTAGAGAAAAATAATGGCAGAATGAAGAAACTGAAAAAGTAATTTATGAGAGCAACATTCAGTTTTTAATAACCATTCAGTTTTTGATAATCATTCATTTTATGTTTATTCCTCTGCTATGGTACCTTTCTCATTCGGGAGCTGATACTGTTTGAAGAGCTCTCGCAATTCAGAGGAAATCGACTGGTCCATCGCTTGCTATCAAATAATTCCTTAAAATAATCAATTACGTCAATCAAATTAGCAGCAGCACTGAGACATATCAAAATCGTTGTGATTGAGATAATTATTGGGTGTGAGTTAAGGAATTATCTTGTGGAAAATTACTTTTCCCATCAGGATTGATGGAAATAATAAGATAAATGCTTTAATAAATAATTTTGATATGAATGACGTTCTTATTTTTTTAAATGATTCCTTTTGACTTACAACTCAAGGTTATTGACATAAATATTCACTTATTTTTTACTAAAAAAGGAAGAGATTTATCAATTAAGATTGAACCTTCATAAACCTGTCAATTTATTTTGTGCAACTCAGTTTTTATTATTCATAAATTCTTTCAAATAATGGGGAGAGAGAATGATAGATTTATGTGTTCAAACAAGTAGATATTATTAAATATTTTTATGATTCTATGTATTGATTATGAGGAATGATTAATAACTTATTTGGTAAATCAAAAACACATTGTTAAATAGATCTTGTGGCTGGATTCTTGGTGGCAGTTCACATTTTCTTATTGATTGAGTTTGAATGAATATAATCAGAGCATTTGATAATGTTGAGGAATATTATTTTAAAGAGAGGAACCATAGATTAGTTTTTTTAATAATTTTGTAAAAGAAAAAGAACTAAAAAAGTTTTTTTACCCAATTGACTCGCTTATTCAGACAAAATCTCTTAATTTTTTCTGCTAAAAAAATGATTTTAAAGTTCTTTTAAGCCTATTACAGTAGAGTTTTCTTTAGAAAGCTAATTCAATAAAGTAGAAAAATAACTTTAGTGAAATTTATTTCATTTTTAATTTTTTGTTTTATTGAATGCTAACTAAGTCCTATTCATAATAATGCTATTTGATCAATCTTTTGATTATTTTTATTAGTTTATTCTGATTTATGTTTAGAAGTATAATATTAAACATATGGATATGCTCAATAAACACAAAATATTATTTAATGTCGGTTGAAAAAGTAATACAAAGAATATTAAAAATGAATGGGAAGAAAAGAGGCAGATTTCTAAAGAATTTACATTAAACACTCACAAAAACTGGGGATAGTATGAGATGGATGGTAAGGAATCAGAGATTAGTTGTTAGAAAGGGAGAAGTTCATTGGAAAAGATTGAGTATCACATAGAAAGATTTCAAAATAACAAAATAGAAACAATTATTTTTACTTTAGAAATTTATTGATTGAGAGATAGATATCGAAGTGTACATGAGCCTGAATCAGAAGAACGTTAGGCTAATGACCCTAATCTCCAACGGAAATGCAATCAAAAATGGAAAGAGTTAATAGGGGAATGTAACAGGAGTAGTAGGATAAGGAAACAAAGAATAATTGCACCAATACTAGCAGCAGTCATTTGTAACTTCTGCGAGGACTAACATAAACGGATAATAACCGTCAAGTGTATATATAAAGGATGTTTAGTTTATTCCTTTAAATAACCTTCTTTACCTTTTCATGCTAGAAATCAGCTCAAAAAACCAGAATTAGTTCTGGCTCACATGGTAATCTGTTCTAAACAGGTGCACTGGAGACTGCTCTTTTGTCAGCTGCATCTAACTACCATACTACTTCTTCTAGCTCTAGCACTATAAAACCATAGAATTAGCAAGCCTATCAGCATCATCCAACTGTCTAACATTCCCGCAATAACAGCAGTATCATCAAAAAAACAAAATTTCATCTCATTTTTAAGGTGAGTATTCTCTTCTTATCTCCCTATTTTTCCTTTTTTCTACTCAGACATTGAATCAAATTCTCTCAACCCTAAGAGAGCATAAACTCCAGGTTAATTTCAAGTAGGCTAGAAGTATATTCCTCTTGGTTATGACAGTTAAGTGGTACCTAATAAAAGTACAATTTCTGGTTCTTCAAAATTAGATTTCGCTTATGAAATGAAGAAACTCTTAGCAGGATCGGCATAGTCTGGTGCCACTAAACTGGCTTAGTAAGCAAGCCTCGTTGTTAATAGCAATGCCAATAACACAAACAGCAGTATTAATAACTTTTAGCAATCGCAACAATTATAACAATCCTCTTCAGCTTCAGCACTTCTGCATTTACCCTAATCACAAAACTAACAATCCCAATAGAAGAAGTCCCATCATGGGTATTCTTTATCTGAAGTACACGAAACTTCTTTGAAACCTCCAGCTCCTTACGATTCCTATGGTTCCTATGCTGAAATGAATTCTTTAAACAAAAAGGCTAATTTCAATAAAACTGACGACCTTCTACTGTTCTAGAAATCTGTGTTCGATCTCAAACAATCAAATGTGCCTGTTCCACCACTTTTCAAGTAGCTCTTTTTCTCTCTTTCCCCCCTTTAAATTCAAAATTTCATTTGTGATTTTTGTTTAATCCTCTTTTTGATAATCTTCAAGTATTCCATCAGATTCTCGTACCAAATTCACTTAAAAACCTACAAGGGAAACTTCATCAGCGACAAGGAAAAGACCAGAGTAACCATCATATCAGCAATAGCAGAAGCAATAATTGATCTAAAGATAACATACTGAAAACATAAACAATAATAATCCCAATATTATTATTTCCACTCAAAATGAAGATCCCTCACGAAAAGTCTTTACTGATTCTGATGACGTTCGAATTGCTGATAAGCATTTCTTATCGACAAAGCCAATAGCCCCTTAATTCTCCAGTAGTTCGTTGATGAAAGAGTTGAAAGCTAAGAAAGCTACGTAGTCTGCTATGTACAAGCAAGTAACATCATAGAAATTAACAAATCATCTTCGCACAGATAGTAGTGGAACTGGAGCAAGTTTCTTGAAACAATCGTTCTAGTAATCCTACACTACTCAGAAGCAGCAGAATCTTTCTAATTAGAAGTCAGCAGTTTCAGGAATGAAATCAACTAGTGCCCAGTAATCAGGTAATAGAACACCTTTAGAGCTCGTGAATCTGAACAATTCTTAGAAAATGTTGGTTAATTCGAAGAAGAATGAGAAGAATAAGATCGTTAATAGTAATTCTCAACACAAAGCGACAGTATCTACTGCATCACTTGACTCCAGCAGCTTCAAGAATTATCTCAAGCAGCTAAAGAATATCACGCCAAACCTATTCAAAAGTAAAACAGACACATTTGATAACAACAGTAACGTTCATTCTACATTTCCTGAGCAGATTCCTTAGAGAGATTCTAGCATTCCCAAGAATAGCAATAATAATGATCAACCAGCGCGAAGTTTCACTCCTTAAAACACAAGAAAACAGCAAGCAGGAGCCACTAATAGCAATATTTCTACTTCTTCATAATAGCATGAATCGTTGAGTCCTCCTAAACAATTACAGCTCTAATCTCCATACGGTCTTAGAGCACCTAACAACCCTTCTCCTGATTTTGCATTGAAGAATCCATAAAATAATTCTAATAATTCAACAACTTCAATAAAGAATCCTCCATCTACTCATTCTACTTCTGCTAGCTCCTAATAAGCTTCTCCCCCAACAGTTCTTCCTTAGCAAATCAAATTATCTGCAGATTCTTTTTCTCATAATTAAATGCATAGTTTCATCCAATAGAGCTAAAATAGAATGACTTAGAATAGTGTCAATATTAATAATCCCAATAGTTTCTTGAATGGATAAAATATTACCTCTAAAACAATCAAAGATCAACCAACTCATATCGACAACCATCAAGATGCTGCTGGATTCAAGTAATAGTAGTACTCAAAACCTATGCTTTAGATAACCAATAGCAACAACTAAAATGATGCAATAAATATGAACTTACTAAAATAGTAAAATAATAATACAATTTTGCCAACTAAAAACGAAGAAACAAGTTAAACTAATGCATAAGAGCTGAGTTACTTCCCAATACATTAATAAACTACAAATTCTTCTATTAAAACTGCTTCTTAACAACAATAAGAAGAAGAAAAACTATAAAAATAGTCTTAATCTTAGTAGATCAACACATAAAAAGCTGAGAATTCTTTTAGACAATCTTTCGAATTGATTCCTAGATCATTACAACAAGAATAATCATCTTCTTCCTCAGCTGTTCCTACTTCATGTACTCCTTTATCTTCTTTGCATTTGTCGGTAATCAAAGAAGTTTCATATAAGACAAAGGCAGGATGTAACTTTAATGGTCCTAAAACGAATCAGGACAACTTCTTCATTGTTAATAACCTCAATAATCTACCTCACCGAACACTCTTCTCTGTTTGTGATGGGCACGGAGTGAATGGACATTATTGCTCGGCGTTCCTCAAAAAAATCTTGCCATGTAAATATTTTTTTTAAGAAAATCTGCTCACAGGCTAAGCTATTCTCCTCTAAATTGAAAAATATTTACTAAATTTGTATTATTTCTTTTTCTTTTTAAAAAAGTAAAAATCGAGGAAGCCCTAGCAAGAGAGATTACTAACACAAAAGATGATTTCATTGAAAATTCCCTTCACTTAGCTTTCTTGCAAGCCAGCAAAGAGTTGCTCGAATCTAGCATTGACTGCACATTCAGTGGATCTACTTGTGTTTTGCTTCTTGTGATTGGAAACAAAATGTGGACAGCAAACGCTGGCGATTCCAGAGCGATTCTTTGCTCAAGCACAGATGATTATTGGTACGTGAATCCCTTAAGTAGAGATCATAAGCCAGATGATCCAGATGAATATGAGAGGATCATCAGTAGAGGTGGCAGAGTACAGACATACTTAGACTAGAATCTCAACCAAGTTGGTCCCTACAGAGTCTGGTTGCAAGATTAAAACATCCCAGGATTAGCCATGGCTAGATCCTTTGGAGACGTTATTGCATCTCAAGTTGGGGTTATATGCGAACCAGGTAAGAAACCCCACAAATATCAATAATTTAATGCAGATATTTTTTATTAATTGTGTGTTTGATTTTTTCTTATTTTATCATTTCTAGAGGTAATAGCCTTTGATGTTGGCTCAGAAGATAAATTCATAGTCTTAGCTTCTGATGGAGTTTGGGAATTCATCTCAAACGAAGAGGTTATTTAATATTTCAATTGAGTTTTTAAATCACTTCTAATAAACTATACTGCTTTTTTAGAGTGTTTTTGTTAACTTTTGTTATTCTTTTGACTATTCTAAAATAGGTTATGAGCATGCTTGTTCCTTCTTTCAATGAGAATGACATCGAGAGTGGGTGCACTAGACTCATTAAAGAATCCCATGCTTCTTGGAAAAGAGTAATTTTAAATAATTATTTTATTATGAAATAGCATTAATGATTAACTATTTGTACAATTTTCTTAGAATGACGATGTTGTTGATGATATCACCTGCATTGTTGTGTATTTGAAGCATTCCTGAAACACCTAATAGTTAAAGAATTATGGTTTTTTGAAACAACAAAGAAAGTTTCAGCAGTACTAATTAAATTTAATTCTATCAACAAAGAATTAGATAAAGTGATTCATCATGTTAGACAGCTATCAACCTAATTCTACTTAAGAAGAACAAATCTTTAATTCTTATATTCTTATCAATCTTTTTAATTAATAAATTAATGTAGTCATTTCAAATGATTTAAGTGAGTTCTTTTTGTTTTATGTATATATTGCTGGAAAATTATTTAATAGGAGAGAACAAAATACGCCAAGAGCTCAATGTTTTGAAACCTTTAACTTTCTAAATTGCCATATTTTTTTTGGAGTATTTTCAAAAAACTCTCAGGATTTAATCATAAAAATGGGAGTAAATCCAACATCTGCTAGATTCTCTTCAAAACAGTTTATTTCTTTATCCTTAATTAAAATAATAAATTCCTTTCTAATTTTCGCATCCCTTCCTTCCCGAAACCCTTATTTGTTTGTATTCGATATGTTCTTTGATAATTAATTCTGATTACCTTGGAGAGTTTCTTTGAGTACTACTAAAGT
>Ga0302271_10004757_pt1 | contig 10687 bp, 8 predicted proteins | sample III_Bog_N1_1_FD_198767 | JGI IMG/M metagenome (GOLD analysis project Ga0302271, IMG submission 198767) | Peat permafrost microbial communities from Stordalen Mire near Abisko, Sweden - III_Bog_N1_1 | ecosystem: Environmental > Terrestrial > Soil > Wetlands > Peat | place: Sweden: Abisko... | reverse complement strand
ACTCTTTAGTACACATACAAAATTGTATCAGGCCTCTAGCAGTGAAATGTATGGAAGAGCAAAAATAATGCCTATCACTTTAGAAACACCTATGCATCCTATTAGTCCTTACGGCGTTTCTAAAATGGCTTCGTATTTTATGGTGACAACGTACAGAGAATCTTATAATTTATTTGTGTGTAATGGTGTGTTATTTAACCATGAATCTTTTCTAAGAAGTAATAACTTTTTTATTAAAAAAGTCATTCGAGATGCTCTTGCTATCAAAAATAAAAAATTAAATACATTAACCGTTGGCAATCTGGATGTCAAAAGAGATTTTGGATATGCACCAAAATACGTTGAAGCTATGTGGAAAATTCTTCAAGCGCCTCTTGCCGATGATCTCATCATCTGCTCAGGAAAATCTGTGTTATTGCGAGATATCGTAGAGTATATTTTTGATAAATTAAATATTGACAAAAAGCTGATTTTAGAAGATAAAAACTTATTTAGACCTAATGAAATTGAAGAGATTTATGGAGATAATTCTAAAGCGAAAAATAATCTAGCGTGGGATTATGACTATTCGTTTTTTGATGTTTTAGATTTGTTAGTAGAGGAAGAAATTTTAAATGGCTAAATCATTGGAAGAAAAATTTGAGTCAATTCTTCTTTTACCAGAAAATCAAAGCCGTCAAGGAGAGGGAGGATTAAGAACAAAGGGTGTTCTGAAATACTCTTCTGCAAATGAACCACTTATCTCAATTATTACAGCAGTCTACAATGGCGAAAAGTATCTTGAGGACACCATACAGAGTATTTTGAATCAGACATACAAAAATATGGAATATATTATTATTGACGGTGGTTCGACGGATCGAACATTGGAAATTATCAAAAAATATGATGATAAAATCGATTATTGGGTGAGCGAAAAAGATCAAGGCATTAGTGATGCTTTTAATAAAGGTGTAAAATTAGCACAAGGAATATATATTAATTTTCAGGGTGATGGCGATGGTTTTGTTGCAAATGATTCTTTAGAAAAAGTTTTTCAAGACATTAACAGTGATAAGGATATTTTCGTAAGTGCCAAAATTAAACGTATAGATATCTTAGGAGATGAAATTTTTGTCTCAAAACAATCTAAATTATTTGATAAAAGATCGCTTCTTTTTAGGATGTCTATGCCACATCAAGGTCTTTTTACGCATATCAGCTATTTTAAAAAATATGGGCTATTTGATGCAACGAATATTTTCAGTATGGATTATGAACACCTTCTTCGTTCATACAAAGAATTTCCAAGGGTGATTTTAAGAGATGTGATTGTTGCTCAGTGGAGAGCAGATGGTCTTGGAAATGGTAGATTCTTAGAAATATTTCAAGAATACGATAAAATTAAAAGAGATCATAAAATAGCAAATGGGTTTATCTTATCGCTTATGAACTCTTGGATTTTATTGAAATATTTCATTAAGAGGATTATGCATTTATGATAAATCGTAAAAATATAGAATGGGTAAATGCTCTTAAAACGATAGGTATTTTTGCTGTCATTTTAGGTCATTTATCTTCTCCTTTATCTATTTTTATATTTTCATGGCATATGCCACTATTTTTTATTTTGGCGGGTTTTTTTATCAAAGATGAACTCTCTTTTCAAGAGTTTTTCTTAAAAGATTTTAAACGTCTATTGATTCCATATTTTATATTTGCATTTATAGGTCTTTGTGTTGAGGTGCTTAAGAGAATTCTCTTACACAGGGATAGTTTAAATTATGTTTATGAGTTACAAGGTATTTTCATAGGTATGGATATGCGTTCTCTAAACCATCATTATGGTTTTGTACTGTGGTTTTTGCCTACGTTATTTTTTGCACGGTTAATTATCTATTGCCTACAGAAAAAGGCTCCTAGCTTATTTTTCCAATTCATCTTTGTTTTAGTGTTATTTTATATAAGCTTCTATATGGAACTTCCTTTTGCTATTGATAATGCATTTAATGCAGCAGTATGGGTGTTTTTTGGCTTGGTATTTTATAGATTTTATCAAGAAAGCTCTTTTCTTTATGGATTGCCAGTAATTGGAGTAGTACTTTTCCTTTTTTATGGGATTCCAGCTCTTGACATGGCTACTAAAAGTTATAGTAATAGCATTGTTAATATTCTATGGGCTATTTCTATCATATTTATTTTTATGATGATTTTAAAAAAAATAAATTATAGTGCAAAAATATCTCATATCTTATCCCTATGGGGTGGCAATACAATGCTATTGTTCATTATGCACCCTTATACCAATAATATAGCATCTATTCTTGGGGATAAGTTTCGTTTCGGAGATTGGTATTTAAAATATTTTATTTCGCTTTTTTTACTTCAAATGTTACTTCTATTAAAGCTTAAGTTTAGCAATAGGGGAGTTTTTAAGTATGTTTGATTATGTTATCATAACGCATTTACCGGCTTTTTATAAAGTTAATTTATACAATGAAATAGCTAAGAAATTAAATATTTATGTCATCTTTATTGCTACCAATACGGCTGATAAAAGAGCTAAAGATTTTACTCAAACACATCATGATATGCAGTTTAAATATAAAATTTTGTATGATGGCGCTTTTCAATTGCGACCTAAAATTCAGAATTTATTTGCGTTATATCAACTTTTAAAAACGATACATTATAAAAAATTAATAGTGAATGGTTGGGATTTACCTGAGTTTTGGTTTGCAACGTGGATAAGTGATAAGCGTAAAAATTGTGTAGCATTAGAATCTACTATTGTAGAGAGTAATGTTACAGGGATTAAACGTTATATTAAGAAGTTCTTTTTATCGAGAATATCAACCGTTTTTGCTTCTGGTCATTTACATGTGGCGTTGTTAAACAAATTGAATTATCATGGATTGATTAAAACGACCAAAGGTGTTGGTATTATCAATAAGCCCATTTTTAATAAACGTATAACAGAATATCAAAAGAGATTTTTATTTGTAGGAAGACTCTCTTATGAAAAAAATCTTAAAACTGTGATCGATATTTTTAATACATTACCACAATATTATTTAACTATCGTTGGAGAAGGTGCAGAAAAAGATGAATTAAAAGCTAGGGCAAAAGAAAATATTGTCTTTTTAGATTCAATAGAGAATAAAGAGCTCAAGAATGTTTTTACACAAAATAATGTTTTTATATTACCTAGTATTGTTGAACCTTGGGGGCTTGTTGTAGAGGAAGCTCTTTTTTTTGGACTACCGGTCATTGTCTCAAAGAATTGCGGTGTTTGTGAATTAATAGAAGATGGAGAAAATGGATTGTATGTGAACCCTTTGAATATTCAGGATATGAAAGAAGCTATTTTGAAGATAGATGATACATTGTATAACAAGTTTTTGACCAATGTAAATGCTTTTTCTTTCATAGAAAAAGATTTATGGCAAGTTGAGCAGTATTGTTCATCGCAAATATAAGGTTCTCATGCTAGAAAAATATTTTGTATCGCTCCAAGCACTTGGAGATAATCTTATTTCTCTTTCTCTTCTTGCTCAATTGGATGAACGTGTTAAAATTTTAGGAACGAAACATACTCAGAGTATTATTGCATTAATGGGAGTGGAAGAAAAATTTGATCTTTTGATACCATTTGAGGATATTCCTGCTTTTTATGACATACGGAAACGAGGGATCTTTAAAGCCATAAAAGAGATCATTATTTTTAGATCGTATGTAAAAAAGCATTGTATGCAAGAACTTATTTTTGAGAAGTATGATTGGCGTGTCCGTCTTTTAACTTTTGGATTACATGTAAATGTAAAGAGTCAATTTTACAGCGATAATGTTTATGCGAATCGAAAATTATTGATCGAAGATGCTTATGGTTCAAAAATTCATCTTAATGACGGTAATGAGCCTTTCTTCCCTCAAACAATTCAAAAAGTCCTTATTAATCCTGCGACGAGAGTCTCTTTAAAAAACATTCACAGTGATCATTTGAACTCTATAATTACATTATTGCGAAAGAGCAACATTGAGGTGACATTGATTGACTTGGAGCAAAACTATATGGTATTGGAAAATAGCGTTGCTCATTATGCAACACATACAACCCTTAATGATGTCAAAAACATGCTTTTACAGACAGATTTATATATAGGAGCGGATTCTTTTTTAATTCATTATGCCTATTATCTTCACAAAGCATTTTTTATTATATTTAACCAAGAAAATACGCATTTTTTGCCACCTGTGTGTACGCATTTGGATAATTATCTTATTGCTACGCAGGGTGATTTTGAGATGCAACTTACGAAAAAATTTACAGCTTTAGGGATTATTGAAAAATGAAAGTTTCTATTATTACGGTTGTGTACAACAATGCTCATGTGATAAAAAGTGCGATTGATTCGGTACTTTCACAAACATATCCCAATATAGAATATATTATAATTGATGGTAAAAGTACGGATGGTACTGTAGATATTATTAGCTCGTATGGGTCAAAAATTGCAAAATGTATCAGTGAGCCAGATAAGGGAATTTACGATGCAATGAATAAAGGTTTGAAACTGGCTACGGGGGATGTTGTCGGCATTCTTAATAGTGATGATATGTATATGAGTCAGGATGTTATTGAAAAGGTTGTTGCTATTTTTGAAACGCACGCTGTTGAGAGTATGTTTGCAGATTTGGTCTATGTTCGACCTGATAACCTCGATAAAGTTGTACGATATTATGATAGTAGTTATTTTAGTCCCGCTAAATTTGCGTACGGTTGGATGCCCGCACATCCGACGTTTTTTGTTAAAAAAGAGATATACGAAAAATATGGATATTTTAAAACTGATTATAAAATAGCGGCTGATTATGAGTTATTAGCACGCTTTTTAGGTAAATACGCCATAAGCTATTTTTATTTACAACTACCTATTGTAAAAATGAGAACGGGTGGCGTTAGTACGACAAATTTTAAAAGCAATATTGTCATCAATCAAGAAATTTTAAGAGCATGTTCTGCAAATGGAATTGATTCTAACTGGTGGATGGTACTTTCGAAATATCCTAAAAAATTATTAGGACTTTTAAAGCGATGAAAAAACTTTTACTGACAGGGGCTCATGGCTTTATTGGGAGTTATTTTCAAAAAAAGTATGCACATAAATACGCTATTCAGACATTTTCATTTTCAAAAGATGACATGGAAACTTTACATGTAAAAGATGTAGAGGCAATCATTCATCTCTCTGCTTTAGTCCATCAAATGGGTGGAGCAAGTGATGAAGCTTATGAAAAAATCAATGTTGATCAAACACTGCTGTTGGCACACACAGCTAAAGAGAGTGGAGTCAAACAGTTTATTTTTATGAGTACGGTTAAAGTGTATGGTGAAGAGAATGATGTTGCCTATACTGAAATAAGCCCATGTCATCCTCAAGATGCCTATGGCAAAACTAAATTAAAAGCAGAACAAGAGCTTCAAAAATTAGCTGATGAGAATTTTGTGGTTTCTATTATCCGTACACCTATCGTTTATGGCGGCGGCGTTAAAGCGAATATGCACAATTTGATGAAATTGATTGATAACATACCACTACTGCCTTTTGCAGGTATTCATAATAAACGTAGTTTTGTGTATATTGGGAATTTATGTGCGTTACTTGATGCGCTTATTGATCAACAAAATGGGGGGATTTTCTTAGCTAGCGATGATACGCCTATCTCAACTACGGTATTAATACAAGAGCTTGCCAAGGCTAAAAAGAGAAAACTTTTTTTGATCAAACTACCTTTATTTGCAAGTTTCTTGAAATGGGTTAAACCTTCTTTTTACAAAAGATTATTTGAGAGTTTGACGGTAGACAATAGCACGACGAAAGAAGTTTTGCATTTTAAAAATCCCTATTCAACGCAGGAAGGCATTGCATTGATGATTCAAGGTACTCTGTAATGACATATATTTTTATTTTTTTATCTTCACTTTTTTTAACCTATCTTATTCGCACATATGCTCTTAAAAAATCATTATTAGCCAAAGTGAATGAGCGCAGTTCTCACACAACACCAACACCGCATGGTGGAGGGATTGCTATTGCTGTGACATGGTTTTTTGGGCTCATTTATCTTTTTACATGTAAAGCGATCGCACCTTCTTTATTTTATGCATTAGTGTGTGGAAGTTTGCTCTCCATTGTCAGTTACTGTGACGATCTTTATGAGTTGTCGCCTAAATTGAGGCTCTTTGTGCAAGCTATTGTGAGTATGGCGGGACTTTATGCGTTGGGTGGCTTAAGCAGAATTGATTTTGGTTTTTGGATGCTTGAAAATCCATTGATTACAAATGCTTTGGCTTTTTTTGGAATTATGTGGTTCATCAATCTCTATAATTTTTTAGATGGAATCGATGGATACGCTGGAAGTGAAGCGATCTTTTTAGCAATGGCAGGATGGCTTTTGTTTGGGGGAGATCATTTCTTAATCTTAGGTGCTTCCGTTGCGGGCTTTTTAGTTTGGAACTGGCATAAGGCCAAAATATTTATGGGTGATGTTGGCAGTACACTTTTGGGCTATACGATTTCTATTTTTGCTCTTTATTATCAAAATAATGGAGTGTCAATTTTTGTTTGGTTGATTCTTTTTGGACTTTTTTGGTTTGATGCAACCTTAACACTTGTTCGTCGCTACCAAAATCATGAGAAACTCTCATTGGCGCATCGTAAACATGCCTATCAACGTTTAGTTCAAAGTGGTATTTCACATGATTATGTTGTTTTTTTTGCACTTTGCATTAATCTTGTTTTATTGATTTTAGGGTATAGTGCGTTCGTTCAACCGAGTGGTTCAATGGGGTATTTTACGGTAGCTGTTTTAGTGCTTTATGGTGCTATGAAAATTGTGGATAAACGAAAGAAGTTTGAATAATGTTATTAGCACTGGATAAACGGATTTTAAATATTTTAGTCATTATCGCCTTAACGTGCGTGACATTTTCATGGACATTTTGGATATTTCACAATCCTATCCAATTTGATGTTATTGCTGTTGTGATTAGCATTCGTGTTGCTGCTTCTATCCTCCTTTTTAAAGATTATTCACTTTCTTGGTCTAAAGTAACACAAAAGACTTTTTTGCTTAAAAGCCTTGTATATATTGCTGCATTTTGTGTGTATGCGCCCGTCTTTTATACGAATGTGCGTTTAGCTTTGATGCTTTCAGAACTCTTTTTGTATCTTTTCTTGATTACATTTGTTATGTATCTTTACTACTTTTGGGTTAATCATAGTCGAACGTATAAAGATAAAACATTGATTATTTATGGTGCTGGAAAATCAGGTTTAAAACTTGAAGAAGAGTACCGCAACACATCGTATAAAATGCGTTATTTTGTAGATGACGATAAACAGCTTCAAAAAAGAAGTATTGATAGTGTTCGCATTATTTCCAAAGATGAGTTAAAAGAAAAATTGGGTGAAAATAAATATGATCTTCTTTTGATTGCTATGCCCTCTGCATCCCCTAAAAATATTAATGCGATTTATGAAGAGCTCAAGCCTTATTTTCATGAAATTAAAATCCTGCCTTCTTTGGATTTGATTCTCTCAGATACTTTTTTATCCCATCAACTCAAAGAAATTACCGTTGAGGACCTTTTAGCCAGGCATCCTAAAGATCTTGATAAAGTCAAAATTTCGCAGTTTATTCACGATAAGACGATTATGATTACGGGAGCAGGTGGGAGTATCGGCAGCGAGATTGTTCGCCAGTGCCTTAAATATGGAGCTAAAAAGCTCATTTTGATTGATCACAGTGAATTCAATCTGTACCAACTGATGGAAGAGCTACACAGTGATAAACTGGTACCAATTATGCAAAGTGTTCTCAATACATCCTTGATGGATAAAGCTTTGTCCACTTATAAGCCTGAGATTGTTGTGCATGCCGCAGCCTACAAACACGTTCCGTTGGTAGAGTCCAATGTGGAAGAGGGCATTTTAAATAATGTTTTAGGAACAAAAATTTGTATTGATCTTTCAATCAAGCATGGAGTTCAAAAATTTATCTTGATTTCAACCGACAAAGCGGTACGACCGACCAATGTTATGGGAACCACTAAACGCATTTGCGAACTTTATGCCCAAAATGTGGAAGCGAAAGAGACACAAATTGTTGCGGTTCGTTTTGGTAACGTTCTTGGAAGTAGCGGTTCTGTCATTCCCAAGTTTAAAGCCCAAATTGAAAAAGGTGGCCCTATTACGGTGACGCATCCTGATATTACACGCTATTTTATGCTTATTCCCGAAGCGTGTGAACTGGTGCTTCAAACAGGAGCCATTGGAGAGAATGGAGAACTGTTTATCTTGGATATGGGTGAGCCTGTTAAAATCGCTGATCTTGCACAAAAAATGATTGATCTCTCCGGTAAACAAGAGATTGCTATTGAGTTTACAGGGCTTCGTCCAGGTGAAAAGCTTTACGAAGAATTGCTTATTCATGAAAGCGATAAGAAGACAGCATATGAGTCGATTATGGTGACAAACAAAACACCGTATGCGATTGATAAACTCTGCGCTGATATCGATGAACTTTTTACATGTAACGATAAAATAGCAAAACTAAAAGAGATTGTTCCTGAGTTTACACATAACATTTAATAAGGTCGTTTATGAATCAATATTCAAGTGATAAGAAGAGTGTGTATACAATCACATGGTTGATTGTGCTTGCTTTTTTATTTAGTTTTGTTGTTCGTTTGATTTGGGTCTATCAATTTAGCGACTATGAAAGTTTTAAGTTCGCTGGGCAGTTTATGATCAATACCAACGATGGTTATTTTTGGGCAGAGGGAGCCAGAGATCTTCTGAGTGGTATTTTTACGAAACATAATCTTTCTCCTATTACGGAAGCAACACCTTGGCTGACGTATATTGCTGCAAAAATACTGCCTTTTTCATTGGAAACCATCATTTTCTATATGCCAGCAGTGCTTGGATCTTTCATCGTTATTCCTATTATTCTCATTGCTCATAATTTTAAAATGATAGAAATGGGTTTTTTAGCTGCACTCCTTGCTTCTATTGCGGTAAGTTATTACAACCGAACGATGATAGGTTATTATGATACCGATATGCTCAACATCGTTTTTCCTACATTTCTTTTATGGTCGCTTATCCTAGCCTTGCGCACAAAGGAAGAAAAATACCTCTTATTAACGGCATTGGAGATTATTGCCTACAGATGGTGGTATCCTCAAAGTTACTCATTGGAATTTTCTTATTTTGGATTGATCTTGGCGTATGCTGTAATCTTTGATCGCAAAAATCTTTTTAATTTTAAGCTCTTAGCAATGATGCTTTTTGCAATGATGGGATTACCAAGTTTGGTACGTTTTGTGATCGTTCTTGGCGTTTACATGAGCTTTAAACAAGAGCGTTTAAAACGTTATGTATGGTATTTCTTGGCAGTAGCAGGGATTCTTTTTATTGTAACTGGCGGATTAGAACCGATTTGGTTTAGGCTAAAACTTTACGTTTTCAAAGATAGCATAGAGATGACGCAAGATATTTTACCGTTACACTTCTTCTCTGTGATTCAAACCGTACGAGAAGCAGGTCAAATTGATTTTGTAACGTTTGCGGAGCGCATTAGCGGGCATACGATTACGTTTATACTCTCTCTTGTTGGGTATGTGCTAATGGTCAAAAAATACCCTGCAATGCTACTAGGCTTACCTCTTTTAGGACTAGGATTTTTAGCACTTTGGGGAGGGCTACGATTTACGATTTATGCAGTCCCTGTGTGCGCATTAGGAATGGCATATCTACTTTTTACATGTAGCGCTTATATCACTCAATTGTTTGTGAATGAGAGGCTTGGAAGCCTTGTAAAATCGAGTTTTGTGATCCTTTCTAGTCTTGGTGTTTTGTATCCGAATCTTTTACATGTAATCGAATACCGTGTGCCAACAGTTTTTAACAAAACAGAAGTGCAGCAGCTCGATTCTTTGAGCAAAATTGTAGGTAAAGAAGATTATATTGTCTCATGGTGGGATTATGGATACCCTCTTCGGTACTACACCGATGCCAAAACATTGATAGATGGTGGTAAACATGGTGGCGATGTCAATTTTCCCGTGAGCTTTATGCTCACCAATGATCAAGAGAGTGCAGCACGACTGGCACGACTGGAAGTTGAGTACACTGAAAAAGCTTTTGTTGTTGCAGAACAAAATGAGACAAAAGCAAATAAGGAACAGACAAATATCATTAACAACACGGCTCAAATGACATTGGACTATGGTTTTCATGATGCCAATGACTTTTTAGATGCACTGCAAACACCGCTCACCTTACCCGCTAAAACGCGTGAGGTTTATTTTTATTTGCCGTACCGTATGATGAGTATTTTCCCAACGGTGGCGCAGTTTAGCAATCTTGATATTATGAATGGCAAAACGATTCGCCAGCCTTTTTTCTTTCAAACCACGCAATTTAAAGATACAGGTAGTAGCCTTAATTTTAGCAGTGGCGTTGTGTTAGATAAAGCCAAAGGGATGCTCAAAATTGGTAGCCAAGAAGTACCTGTTAAAAATTTTATTCAGACAGGGTATACCCCAGAGTTTAAATTGATAAAAGAGCAAAATGTGATTCACCCTGATGGGCATTTTTCAATTATTTACATGCAAGCCTACAACACGTTTCTCATTCTT
>Ga0302271_10004755_pt1 | contig 10691 bp, 11 predicted proteins | sample III_Bog_N1_1_FD_198767 | JGI IMG/M metagenome (GOLD analysis project Ga0302271, IMG submission 198767) | Peat permafrost microbial communities from Stordalen Mire near Abisko, Sweden - III_Bog_N1_1 | ecosystem: Environmental > Terrestrial > Soil > Wetlands > Peat | place: Sweden: Abisko... | reverse complement strand
GTCGTGTCAACTGGGCCGTAGATGTAAATCCTCAGTGGGGAAGCTGAAATTACCTTGCATTCAGCGGATTCATAGTCAGTACCGATGATTTAGAAACCACAAGCAAGATACGGTTGGCCTTACGCTGTTACGTCGCTGTTCGGGAATGTCAGCTCGATAAACGAATTCTCATTCAAATTTATTCCGAATTGCATATAGAATCGGAATTCACCATATGTGCCCGTTCTCACAAACGTATTGTAGGAAGCTTGATGCTTAGCGAAGACTACTGATTCGTAAGCCGCGATATTCGGACCAGTTGCTGTGAAACTCATTAATTTCTGTGCTCTCAATGCGTCTTAGTAGATGTTCACTGTGAAAACTGGAGCGGTGACAACTGCACTTGGGTTAACAGCCCAGCCTTCGATTTGAATAGTTGTTGAAACAGACACATCACCGTATGCTGACACGGTGAAGGCATTCACTGCGCTTGTGTAAACACATGAAATGTAGTCACCTGAAGGATACACAGGGTATTGCAAGGTATCCTAGCAGAAACTCTACGGCAGGTAGCTTGCGGAAGGGAAGACAAAGTCGATGAGCCCCTTGTTCCTTTCAAGTGCGATAGGTAGCTTCAATTAGAATAAGTAGCGAGTGTATTGTGCTTGAGGAATCTGATAAGAGGAAAAAATGAGGCACAACGAAATAAGACAAAATATTTATTTTTATTGTAAACAGGCAATTATTTATGGTTTTTGAGAGTTTTACCTTAGTGACATCTGGATAATCAGGTGCGATTACTGTGAAATCACCTGCTGTGGGGCTGATTGGTGTGACAGGATTGAGAGGTAGGAAGTATTTCTTGTCGACAATGACTCTGTTTTTCACTGTATAACCAAGTAAATGGATCGTTGTGCTGGATATTTTGGCGTTTTCAAGTCCTTGAACTGTCATTGCAACTGTCGCGCCTTGTGCTTTGTTGATGTTGTATTTCCACACAACCCAATTCCATCCACGGAGAAGCCTGCAAGAACCAACATTGCATGTCACTGTGTAGGGTTGTTTGTTGAATCCACTTGAGGGGAATTCTATGATGAAATAATCGTAATATTATGATCCAGTTTTAGCGGCGACGACTTGCTGTGTCCAAGTAAAATCGTAGTTGATGTTCTGCTCGATTGGGCCTGCACCAGAACCACCCATTACTATCGCTGGATATTTACTCGCAGCAGCCACCAATGTCGGATCAGGATTCAGTCCAAGCACGTTAGTCCTATGGAGATTTTCAAAAGAATAAACGCCTCAAAAAATGCCATAAAATATCAATGAATTGTTTCGCTTTACGTTTGAATATATTTGAATGAGAAATCATAGTTGATCTCTGAAGTTACGAGGACACCACCTGAGTACCCTTCAAGTACCATGTAGACATGTCTATCATCAGTGAGGACGTTTGGATTCCTGACCTCATCAATAGCGATCTAATACAATGTTCCAACGTTAAACGTGCCTCCAGTGATGGTAATCATAGCATGTGCTCCCGTGGATTTATCTCCAAAGAAAATATTGCACGTTAAACCTACTTAGGCTGCTCCAACGTTATATTAGCAGTTTATGGGATCTCCATCTTTCTTTCCTGAGCCAAGATCTTCATCGTAGAGATCGTAGCCTTCTTAGTCTACCACGGGGACGTAGAGAACGAGCTGACTAAATGACACTGATGGTCTGACGTACATATCAAAGACAGTCTTTTCATTTGGATTGTTGATTAGCGTGGTCGGCTCGAAAATCGAAAAGCGATTTTTATGTGGGAGATAGATTCGACGAGTTGCGGAGAATACTGGCGAACCTGTGTCAGGGAATCGAATGACAAAATCGTAGAATTAAGATAGAGTTGGCATGATGACACCGTTGATGCCGTAGTAATGATCAAGTGAGCTGATTCCGAGCATAATGTAGGTGTTGATTGGGATGCTGCTGCCAACGGGTGTAAGGACTAAGTCTAAGTATTTTTGGATGGGGGCTTCAATTACCACAAGACCCTGAGAAGAAGAAGAAAAAACGTAAAAAAAGATTGTTAATGGCTAGAAATTATATTTTGCTTTGTTAATCTTACTGTTGCATCTATCGTGCAAGTGTGTGCAGGATATTTACTATTGTAGAACGTGGTCAAATCCCAATAGCAAAATAATTAAGCGTCGTCTTATTGCAGGAACGTCGCAGGCATTTGCACATGCACGAACGATCCCGCTGCAATTGCATACGGCGTCTTGATAATGAATTCTAAAGGACCAATGTCATCTGTGTAGAGTTTGGTTCTAGTCTAGAGTAGCTTCTCCCATTTTTCGACTATGACAGCTGCTGTGAGAGTAGGTGACGGAGTAGTGCCTTTCGCGACGAGAAGATTCAGGGGAGTTTAATTCTTGTACCATTGTTTGATTCCCCAATTGGAAGGGTTTGCAATAACCGGATTGGTGACTCTGAAATTCACATATAAGTTCGTTCCGTTTCTGATTTGAAGCCCATAAAGAGGATCATTGTAATCGAGCTTGAACGGACCAAAATCATGCACGAGAAGATAGTCATTCGGTGTGTCAAGCACTAAATCGCAAGCGAATTGATATCCATAAGGGTCGAAGTCTGATCCGGAGAGAATTGCATTCCTGCAGATCGACTCTTTGTAGAGTATCTTGAACTCAGCTGGGATGATGATTTGAATGCATCCACCAGCAGGGATATCACGAATAACCTAATATTTAATGGTGTACTCGGAGACTTCACCTTGAATTAGACTAGATGCGGTAACTGCCATGTACCCTGTTGGAATCGTCAGCTCCACGAGAGTCTGTGTGAATTGTGCTAATGTGAATCGAGAAACTAATCGTGATCGCCAGAAGGTATACCCTGTGATCGTTCCAGTTTCAGGAATTATTGGTGCGTATGGAGGCGTGTTCATTATGATATTTGCTGAGGAAAAGGCATAAAACAGTTATTAATATCAAATATAATTCAAACACCATCAGGAAAAGCAAATGTTAAAGTAAATAGTCTCTCTACCTGTGACCGTTGTTGTTGGAGCAAGAGACCCTGTGACATGCACGAGGATCTACTTGTTGGTGTTGTAGCTATCACATGATGTGCTGACAGATGCGAAGTTAGGATCCAGAAGGCATTGATCGATTCTCGGCATCGTCCATGTGCTGGGGAACTAAAACAAGATATGATCGCTAGGCTAGAGGGGGTGAACATATGTCTTGAAGCAGACTGTCAAGCTAGCAAGTGTGTCAATAGCTGTGAGACTAAACAATGGTGTGCACGAGCTGAGCGTGTAGTCAGCGGGGATGGAATGGAACATAAATGATTACAAAGTGTTTGTCATGTTCACGAGGTTGTAGCTGTTTTCGTAGATAGGAGTCGTAATACCCTTAACTGTGAGCCCAAGTCAAATATCAGAATTAATACAGTTCAAAAACTCAAAGAAAAGAGATATTCTACACATTTTTTCAATATTTTACATGCTGACGCTGTGGCTGTGATTGTTGTCTCCGCACGGAGCGTTACTTACAGCAGTTGTTTGATCGCGTTGGGATTGAAGATATCTGGGATGTGAATCTCGTAAGGTGTATTTGGGAGCATCATAGCGAATTTGGAGATCACTATCTGCGTCGGGTTAGGCTTAGTACCAAGATAGAGCCTGCATGTGATTTGATCGTAGCCTGCTAAGGGAATAATGTTCTTGACCTCACATGGTACAGAAGATCTCTGTTTTAGGCCAGTTCCTAAGAATTAAAAACAAATAGTGATAAAGGGTAAAAGCAGTAGGGGGAAAACACTATTTTGCTGAAGAATATATATTTTTGTTTACCAAGATCCTTTGCGAAACCGTTGGTGAAGACAGAATCGATTTGAGTGCTGAATTCAACGACAAGTTGTGTTTCTGAGGTGTTTAAAATGATCGATGGGGGGATACTATTGATGAAATCGAACACGATAACGACAACAGTTCGCCCGCAGATTTGTGTGCCGCCACCAAAACACTTCAAATCTGTTTTATCTGTATTCATTTTGTTAATGCTGTAGATCCAGAAATTTTAAAACGATGGAGCTAGATTTCGGAACGCTTTTTAGGTGCTGACTAGTTATGTACCATCAAAGATTTACGCACCTAAAATAAAGTCACCTGCAAGGCCAATCTCCCATCCGTCTCGGGTGGTAGCAGAATCGTCATTGCCTCTGAAACCGATAACAAGCTCATATTCTACATTCGCTAAAACTCCATCGATGGAATTGGACTTTGGGAGTTTCAAATTAACAACATCTCCTGTTCTCTCGCAGTATTCGGCAATATCCCCGTTGATCGTACAGTAAATGTATCCTTGCATTACCCAGCCTTCTAAGTCATAGGTGGTGGATTCATTTGAGAAAGGCTAAAGAGTTGCACCACCGAAATCAATCGTCATCATACTCCCTCTCGCAAATGTCTTAGGGGAAGTAAATAGCATTTTGAAGTAGCCTCTGTCACCTTGTCGAGCATATCTATCTTGAATAATGAAACTCTACCATACAGCGACTGTTGGGAAGACACTAGGACCAACTACAACTGGAGCCGCAGGGTCAACGTAAGAGAAGTTAATTTAGATCTTTTGAGAGAAAGAAAAAAGATTAGAAAATAATGAAGGAATTAGTTCATTAATGTATGTATGAGTACATTCAAAGCAGTTTCGTCATGGGAAGTGATATGATAAAAGCCAGGTGACCAAGTGGATGCTTATTTGACAGGATTGGTTGCTCTGAAGATAAGTTGAATTGGTGTTTCTTGTGCGACTTTTTGAAACTACGATACAACAAGATAATTATCTGTTCCAATAACGGCAAGTTAGCAGACAATGCTGCTGCTGAGGGAGAGCTGCGATATGCCAGTTAAGCCTGTCTTGATGAGGCAAGTTGTCTTGATGCTCTTGAAATTGGGAGTTGGATTGGGGAATTTCACTCTGAGTAATCCACCTTCAGGGATAACTCTGCAATTTGAGAAGGACATCCTGATAACAAAAACAATAGAGTCAGAGAAGAAAGCTCAGGGTGATTCAAAGTGAAAAGAAGAAAAAGAAAGAATTAAAAAGGTTCTTCTTCTTGCTTATTATTTTCTTCTTACAGATACACAACTTCTGACTCCCATTCCATATCAGTGGCAATTGTTCTAACAGGCACATTGGGTATATTGGCAGCTTCATTTGGAAGAAGCGAAATCGTGGAACCTAATATGCCTCCATCCGTGTACTTGCCAGCTCTTGCCCAATTCAGAAAACTTATTTTGATTCCACTCTGCCAGTAGACTCCGTTGATGATGATACCTTGATCCACAGGTGTCAGATTATCAAGAGGACCGGTGTCATAGATATCATTAGCATTTTTGATATTGTTGAGGAAGAGATTATTCCCTGCAGGCACTGCTTTGTTTAGCACAATAATGTAGTACGTCTCATATGTTGTGTAGAAATCCACATAGATGAGTTTTCCTGAGGCAGCACCAAAACTATATGTTGCTGACATGACAGCTGCGAGACGGTAAGTGAATCGATAGCTCGGGAAGATCAGCACAATGACATCCCCAATGGAGAAGGGAGTAGAGTAGAAAGTGTTACCTAAATCCCAAGTTGTGAAGAGACATATTTCCCTTGAGCCAACAGTGGTTCCAAATGTGGGGGCAGGACTGAAGAATGTGTTTAAGGCTTTTGTGATGGTTGAAGCAGTCTAAATAGAAGAGATAACTTTGACTTTCTTAATGTTGAGAATGTAAGGATCGTTGAGATCAGCTGTGTATGCTGAGCTGACTGTGATGTAGCAGCCTTTCTAGTAGTCCTCGCATAATCTCACATTAGGGATGTAGATCTTTATATTAAACCCATTGACTGCTATGGCGAACCCCCTGACTTGTAGGATGACATTGTCCAGGTAGCTTCCTTTGAACACATAGCATCGGAGATTGGGATTCGCTGAATTAGAAAACCCCGAAAGACCTCCCGAAACATAGACAGAGCATGGTAAATTGACGCTATCAACACCTACATTCATTGTTTAGCCTAGTTTGGTGTCCCATTTAGAGGCTGACTCTGTGAAGATCGTAAGAGTCGTCATATTGAAGTTGATTGCTCCTTCATAGGGGATAACAAGGCCTTTAAACGAAGAAAATCACAAACAAAAATGAAGCAAAGTTGCGAGAATCTTTCCCGCCCCTTCTCTCTCTCTCAAATAATTCCAAAATGTAATACCTGGAGTTAAATCAGCAAAAAGGACGTTTTCTGTGTCTCCTTGTTCTGTGCCACTTGTAGTAAGATCAGCTTACGGGAAAATAGGGATCGCTATGTCCATCTAATATAGGTCTTATTCTTGAGGTACGTTCACATAGTGTGCTCCCGCCTTGAATGTCAGAACTCTGAAAAGATATTTCCCTCCGAAAGGGGGCATGATCACCCATTAAATCGAAATCGGAAGATCACACTAGCCCAGACCATAGCCTGCAGGATACTTTGAGAGAATCGTAGTCCCAGGTGTGTTGAATTAATAAACATGGAGACTGTATGATGGAACTGAAGCTGCAGTAGCATCTTAGTATGATGGCTCATTGCCAAAGACAACAGCTTTTTTTGAAGGAAAGATTTAATAAAAAAATGAAATAGAAAACAAGAACAAAAGTATTGTAAAAAATTTACCTGGAGAATACCCTCCTTGCCAGTTATATTCATAAGTGCCTCCATAGTTTCTCCAGAGAAGAGGGATTTGAATAGAGATTTTATTATACACTGTCGCTGTGGACAGAGGAAGCTCCTTGTCGGGGTTCGGGTAAAGACGGAAATCGAGAGGGATTTATTAGCTAAATGTACCGTTTGTTAGTGGTGTGAAGAAATCGATCTGGACGAATTTGAGACTGTTAACTTCAGAAATAAGCACACTGCCTGCTTGAGCGTTCTCGTCGATCATATAATAAGTTATGTCAGCGGCGCTATACAAGTATGTTCGGATAATGAATGGCGAGTAATTTGCAGCTCTTCCGGGATTTGCCGCGAAGATTTTGACTTAGATTTGCTAGGAGTAGAATGTCTAGAACTTAGTGATCGTCATGATAGAACCGCTTGTTGTGCAAGCAACTTGCTCGACTCCATCTGTGAGAGAAATGAAAATACACAAATGTTAATGAGGTGAGTTTGACAATGAAAAATCTGTCAAGATATTCAAACTTTTATTAAAGATAAATCTAAAAGTTTACCTATGGGAGTGAGCCCAGAGATGACTCTGCAGGTTGAATCCAACGTGAATTGTCTGATGGAAGGATCAGTGCCAGTAGGTGATAGAGTTGGGAAAATAATAATGATTTTTCCAGGATTTGGGATGGTGTTTGTGGGTGTGAATCGAATCGTGTAATCGATACGCAAGTTCATGTTAAGAGGACTACCTTGCACTGAAGTTGACGTAATCTATCCGGCTTCGATGGTAATACCACTCATTGAATTGTAGAATAACTGAAGCACGTTATTTGTTCCTTTTTTGAGGAAAATGCAAAACAAAAACAAAATGTGTGAGAAATTTGACAGATAAAAACAAGGCAGGTTGTTTGGATTATTTGTCTTCTCTTACCTGGATAGAGACACTCCAAGACGAAATTATTGAAGAATCCTGTGAATGTCGGGTTATTCACGTTCTTGATTTGGAGATTGTAAGTATCAGGTGCTAGAGATGCGCCGATGGAATTGAAAATCAGAACATTGTCTCCATTGTTGGCACAAGTCAACGTCGCTGATTATTCTACGAGCTTGCAGGATGTCTCTCCGAAGGTGTACGAAGCTGGAAAGCGCATACGGAACCAAGTTCCAGCAGGGAGAGTTACAGTTGTACTGAATGTGTATTTATAATTCGTAATAGAACCACCTAGATTAGAGCCATCGTTGGAAATCGTCGATTGATTGCTTTCTACGTAAGCCGTAGAGAAAGTAACTTTCCCAAAGCTGAGATTCTCGTCGACTTTGGTGCTTTGGATGAATGTCTAAACTTAAAAATTCCCTGAGACCCTTTCAGCTGAACTTAATGGATTTCTGATGAATTTCACAGTTACTTAAAGAGAACCTGCGTTGATACTGTCAGAGATTTAACTGATTTCAAGATATCTGCCGACAGAGTTCCATGTAGCTGAGAGATAGTTTGAAGTGAGGGTTCCATCTGTTGTCTGGTAGACAAGATTCTAAGTTAGCGTAACTTGCTGATATTTTGTCTTAATGAAAGAAAACTCTGCGTAATCTTATGAACTGAGAGCAGGATTTCGTGTAGGATCAGAAAATGTCGAAATTGGGAAGGTTATTCGGATTATTCCTGTTTCTTTGTAGAAATAAAAGGGTTATTAAGTTATAATACAAAAAAAGGTATAATTCATGTTTATATTAATCAATGACGTATTAACTAAAACTCAGATTAGATAAAGAGACAATCAAAAGTAATCTAGTATTATCCCCTCTCCTCTCCCCCCATTTGATTATTGTATTATCCAAGGAATAAACCCTCTCTTGATCCGAATTATCAATGAAATAAATAAACCTATTGGTATCCACCCGCCCCTAAGAGTTGATTCTGAAAAAAATATATTTATTTGATTCTTTTTTGTTTTTAGTCATCATCATCCCCACATTCACTGACTGTTAAAGCAGGATGTTGTTTAATAATCAATCCAAATGAACTTTCTGTGGTTTTTGTATTATTTTGAATATTTTCCTCAATTCATCGCATCCATTTTCTCTTAGCTTTCTTTTCTAAGGTTTTTAAAACAAAATACTCCCCATATCCCCCCTCTTAGTTGGAAAAACTTTTCCTCAAAAATATGATCTTAAAAACGTACATGCTGGAAGTCTAGTGTCAAGACTTAAATAGAAGGTGTAGGATGATGTAGCGCCTTCATTTGTTCTTTCCAAGATAATTGGATCGGATGCATCAGGATTCACAGTACCTAAGGACAATAAAAAGATAAATGTAAAGGAAGTCTGATCCGCAAAGAATCATGAACTTCAAAAATAAATGGAAGAATATGTAGTTTTTGGGATTCCAAGAAGAATTCAATCAAAGAAAACTCTTACCTGCCCAGGTGCTGATAACATGGTAAACGATGAAAGCGAAAAGCGCTCGAAGGAGGTATACCATTTTCCACAGGTACTCCTCTTGAGAATAGTTTCAAATAAGTCTGAGAACGAAGAAGAAGCGGTAAAAAGTATGTTTTAGTGTTGTAAGCACTGAACTATTTGTTTTTTTTGTCTTCTTTTTCTTAAACTTGTTCAAGGAAATATAAAATTACACTCCCACCCCCAGTGACTGGATTTAATCGTATTTATAATTCAAATTAGCTGCTTGATATGTCAACTTATCACTGTGGATCCCCCCCCCCTTCCTTTCTTTTCTCCTCCCCACACACACAAAACAAGCAGTCTTCAAAAAAAAATATAATAAACCTGGAATTTTATTGTTGTTATAAAGTGGAAGACAAGAGTTTTCTCAATTTTTCAAGAAAAGTTTGAGATTTATTTATATTTTGCCAAACTTGCAAGCTTTCCATTTTAAGGAGATTTACTAATAGTTCCGTTCCTCCTGCTGTTTTAGAAAACAAAACAAAACAAAAAAATGCAAATTGTATTTGCATCCAAACATTGAATATCTTCTCTTATCTTTCAGCATGAATCTCATTCTTTGTCCTTCATTTCGGATGCATTCTTCTCGCGAAGGGATCAAGATCAAAGGCGCTAGAATGTAAAATTCAAATCTGCGGTTTGCTAATAATAATTTGTTTTTAAATCCAGCCTGAAATTATCTTCAACCGCAGAAACCTTTGAAACTTGCAGCGCAAATCAAACCTGAATTATCTCTTCACATGATTTAATCTACTTCCATCTCATTAATTAAAATTCTGATATAATGCAATCCATAAAATACTACACCAAAAACCCATAGTCTTCTCTGTAAGCTCTCAAAAGAACATTTTGCTTTCCTTATTGATTCCCTTCTTATCTCCTTTGCCTATTTGTGCGTGTGTTTCATTCTCTCAAGCTAATAAATACATGAATTATCTTATTATTTTTTACTGGCTGATAATTCCTAAGAAATACCTGAATCACAAAAGAATACAAAATATTACTGGCTCGAAATATTTTTTATCGAAAAGGTTTCTTCTAATAAGATTGGAAAAGATACATGAGATGGGCAGTGCTTACTTGTTCAAAACAGAAAACAACAAATAATTCTGCTTGAGATTTCTACATTATCACAAGCAATTTTAAGTTGAATTTTTTGGTGATAAACAAATCCAGTTGACTCAAAAATAATTTATCCCAAGGGAAATAAAAAACCCAATCAAAAAATGGTTTGCTTCGTTTTCTTGTGTTGCTGAATAAGTAAATAAGGAGACACAATAAGCACTAGACGAATCAATTTATCTAAAAATTCAAACAAATAAAAGTTGAATTTAAGATTAGAGTTCAAGGGGGAAAGTTGTTATAAAGGATAAATTTCATATTAAAGCATCTATCTTTTGACTAATTATATAAATCTTATTATGATTTCTGTTGGGGGGGGGGGGGGGGGGGGGGGGAAGAGAGAGTGGGATAGGAAAAAAAAATTTTAAATTATTAAATTTAAATTATTTAAATTTAAAAAAAAACAAAATTTTTAAAAAAAAATAATTT
>Ga0302271_10004754_pt1 | contig 10694 bp, 4 predicted proteins | sample III_Bog_N1_1_FD_198767 | JGI IMG/M metagenome (GOLD analysis project Ga0302271, IMG submission 198767) | Peat permafrost microbial communities from Stordalen Mire near Abisko, Sweden - III_Bog_N1_1 | ecosystem: Environmental > Terrestrial > Soil > Wetlands > Peat | place: Sweden: Abisko... | reverse complement strand
TTATTACATTACTTTCCATGTTAAATTCCTTATTTTACTATACTTACATCTTTATATGTTCCCAAAGGATAAACGTCAAACAGCTCATTTCTTACTCTATCGTGTGATTCTTGAGGGGTCATCCGCCAATTTGTGGGACATGTCGAGAGAATTTCTACAAATCCTAAGCCTAATCCTTGAAGCTGAGCTTCAAAGGCTTTTTTTATGGCTTGTTTTGTTTTTTTAATGTTTGCAACACTGTCTAGTGAAGTTCTGGCAGAATATGCTGTTCCTTCGCAAAGTGCTATGTGTTCAGCTATTTTTATCGGGTAGCCGTGATATTCTTTATTTCTTCCGGTTTGAGAAGTGGTTGTAATCTGTCCCATTATTGTTGTCGGTCCGCCTTGTCCGCCGGTCATCCCGTAAGTTGTATTGTTAATACATATTGCGGTAACTTTTTCCCCGCGAAGTGCTGCATGCATTGATTCGCCCAGTCCTATTGAAGCAAAATCTCCATCTCCTTGATACGTAATGACGAAATTATCAGGTCTTGCTCTTTTTGCACCTGTTGCAGCTGCTAATGCTCTGCCGTGAGGGGCTTCTATGCAATCTGTATCCAGCCAGTTGTAAAGCATAACAGAGCAACCTACTGAGGCAACAGCAATGGTTTTTTCTCTCAAGTTGAATTCATCTAAAACTTCTGCCACAAGTCTTAGGGCAATTCCATGGTCGCAACCGGGGCAGAATGGAAAAACCACATCTTTTTTTAAGGATTTTGGAGCTTGAAATACTATATTTTTATTTTCTTGTTTAGTTTGCATAATTTCCTTTTTTACATCTCACTCTTCACTCGTTCTGTTATCTCTTCGACGCTTATCCACTGACCTACAGGTTTGCCAAGAAATTCTACAGGCACTTTGCCGTTTACAGCCAATTTTACGTCTTTTACCATTTGTCCCATGTTCATTTCTACCGTGAGGAATTTTTTTGTGGTTTTTGCTAATTCTTCAAGTTTTTTTGTAGGAAATGGGAACAAAGTAATGGGTCTTAAAATTCCCACTTTTAGTCCCTGTTCTCTACATTTTTTAACAGCTGATTTTACATTTCTGGACATGCTGCCAAAACAGACTACAATCAGCTCAGCATCTTCGGTTTCATATTCTTCAAAGTCTACTTCATTTTCTTCGATTGTTTTGTATTTTTCAAACAATTTTTCAACCCGTTTAATAAGAACTTTATCCTCGGGTATAAGTGAATAAATAGCTCTGCTTGCTCTTTCTTTTGCTCCGGTTAGTGCCCAATCTTCATTTGAAACTTCAGGATATGGGTATTCGCCGTATTCTATGGGTTCCATCATTTGGCCTAAGAGTCCGTCAGCTAAAAGGATGGTCGGGTTTCTATATTTTTGAGACAAATAAAATGCTCTGTAGGTTAAATCAACACATTCTTGAACAGTGGAAGGGGCAAGGACTATGATTTTATAATCGCCATCTCCTCCACCTATTGTTGCCTGGTTGTAATCACCTTGTGAAGGATAAATATATCCAAGTCCAGGGCCAGCCCTCATTACGCTGACAAGAACGACGGGTAATTCATCTGAGGCCACGTATGAAAGTGTTTCTTGCATGAGTGCCACAGCACAAGATGATGAAGAAGTCATTGCCTTGGCTCCGGTTGAACATGCCCCGAGTACCATGTTTATCGCAGCAATTTCGCTTTCAGCAGAAACGTAAGCTCTTTCAAGCTTTTGCATTTCCTTGCTCATAAATTCGCCAATTTCACTTTGAGGAGTGATTGGATATCCAAAATAACATTCGCAGCCTGCATTTATTGCTGCTTGTGCTATTGCGTAGTTTCCTTTTGTTAATGTTTTTGTCATTTATTTGCCTTTTGCTTTAGTAAATAGAAAATAGCATTTAAGCTTCTATTCACTATTGCCTATTTACTTTTCACTACTTCCGTTATTGCCAAATCAGGGCATCTTACAGCACACATCGCACAACCAAGGCATTTTCCCTCAGGGTCTTTAAATTCAACCGGAAAATGTCCCATGCTGTTTGCCTCTGTACTTTTTACAATTAATTGTTTCGGACATTCTTTAATGCACAGGTAACAAGCTTTGCATCTTTTTTTATCTATTTTTATATAATTCATTTTATCAATCTATCCTTTGTCCCTTTAAAAAAAGTTTCCGTTTTGTGAAAAATTTCACATACGGCTACCGCTTTTTGCTCCTGTGAGCTTCGGCTTTTCAAGCCTGCAGTCCCACGTCGCTATCGAAGAGTTACGTTTTTTCAAACCGAAAAGCGTCGTTTCCGTTTTGTAAAAACTTCACATACGGCTACCGCTTTTAATCCATACATTATACCACACTAAAAAATAAACAGAAATATTTATTTATAATTATTTTTTTAACTTTACAATCGTAATATTTAAATGCAGGCTTAAGTACTAGTATATCAAGGTTTTTTTGATAAAATGAGTTTTTAGAATATATTTATTGTGAAATAATTTATACATCTGGCGATAACTTTGGTAAAATATAGTTCATAAGTAATATTATCGGGGAAAGAGGAATAAATGGCGGAGATTAATGATTTAGGCGATATTCAAAATGGTGTTGAACATATTTCAGAAGTTTTGGATTCTATGCGTGCACAAAATGCTATGAATGCAGGCGATATGGACAAAGTTTTGGCGAACATAAATTCACGCCTTGAGACTTTATCAAATGACGAAAATTCGGATTTGATAAAAGTTTTTTTAACAGAACTTAAAAGAAGTTTAGACGAAAGACATAATTTTGTTTCTTCAAAATTTGGTGAAATCGAAAATTCGTTCAAAAATCTTGTTGAAAATGCAGGTCAAGAAATCAAAGCTGATGAGCTTAGGCAACTTTTTGAGATTATAGCAAACAACCTGAACGGTTTTGTCGGTGAGGTAGATGCTCAAAAAGGTTTGCTCAATGAATTGAACTTAAAAATTGAAGATTTGAAGCAAGATGATAGTGGTAAAAAAGATATTTTAAAGAATATTTCTGTTTTAAAAGTTGAAATAGAAAAATTTAACAACGGGTTTGAATCAATAATCGTTAATTTAAATGATAATTTTAAAGATGTTTCAGACGCTTTCTTGAAGATTGATCCGACAGGGGTTTTGGATTCTGTAAAAAAAGATATTGAAAATATTTTCTTGTCTTCAAATGCGGTTTTGTCTGCTCTACAGGTTATCGACCGTAAAAATAGGGACCTTGAAGAAGTCCTTAACCACCTTGTTACCAAGGAAGATTTTGTTCTTGAACGAGATCAGGTTGCCAATCTTATTTCGCAGAACATTCAATTGACTGACTATATTAGCAAATTACCAACTCAAGATTTGGTTGATAGTTTGGGTCAAAAAGTTGACACTGCCATCGGAGTCATTAATGCTTTAAAGAACGTTTTGAACGAAACAAGCGACCAAAACCAAAAAATGCTTGTCGCTCAGCTTGATAATTTAGAGACTAAAATATTAAATATATCATCAGAAGAAGAGTTCGTAGGCTTTAAAAAAGAACTTTCAAACTTTGCTCAAGAAATAATTCAAAGCACAAATTTGATGAGGGCAGATTTGATGAATACCAATTCTGAATTGCAAGGATTGGTTTCTTTTCTCAACGCAGTCGATATAAAAAATACGCTTGAACATTTTTCGGGACTTGCTCAAATTGCAGAAGAAAATATCAAAGTAAACCTTAATGAGCTGTCTGAAAAGTTTTTGAATGAAACTGAGCAGACCAGAAGCATTGTAGCTAATAATGTTAAGGATAATCTTCAAAATGTTGAACAAAAAATCGATTCTGTGGAACGTAGTATTGTTGATAATTCAAAAAATAATTTTACAAATATTTTAGAGAATATTCAATCTGTTTTGGCCAATATTTTTGCGATGAAAAACGAGATTAAGGTAGACAATCTTGAGAATTCGGAGAATTTAGGTACAAAGCTGCAAGAATTGCAAGAAGGAGTTCTAGCTTCAAAAGATGCGATTGTAGGTAATTCTCAAGAAAATTTAGCGAACTTACTTGAAGGTATTCAGACTCTATCTGAGCAGCTAGAGGCCGCTAAAGATAGTGTGAACAATGGTTCTGAGATTAATGTGGAAAAAATTATATCTACAGTCGAAAAATTGTCTTCTGATCTTTCTTCTGTAAAACAGGTACTGAGTCAAAGTTCACGAGAAAATTTAGAGAATATTCTTTCAAATTTCCAACAGCTATCTCAAGAGCTTGCTTTCAGCAAAACAGCTGTAATTAACCATTCTCAGGAAAATTTTGGAAATATTCTATCAAATATCGATAAAATCTCTCAAGAAATTTTAGAAGTACGGCAAAGTTTGGGCCAAAATTCTAAAGAAAATTTAGAAAATATTTTATCAAGTGTTGCTCAGTTATCAGGGGAGCTTTCCTCTGCCAAAGATGGGTTGAGTGAAAGTTCAAAAGAAAATTTTGATAATATACTATCGATTGTTGGAAATTTTTCTCAAGAAATATCTGTTTTAAAAGATGGTTTAAATCAGAGTTCTCAAGGAAATTTAGAATATATTTTATCAAATCTTAATAGAATATCCCATGAATTGTCTGATGTACAAAATGTTTTAGGCCAAGGTTCAAAAGAAAATTTAGAAAATATTTTATCAAGTGTTGCCCAAATATCTCAGGAGCTTTCTTCAATCAAAGAGAGTTTAACTGAAAGTTCTCAGTCAAATTTTGATAATATATTGTCTACCGTAGAAAATTTTTCTCAGGAAATATCTGATTTAGGGGAGAATTTGAGTATAAATTCTCAATCAAATTTCGAAAATATAAAAGCTATAGCAGATGAATTGTCATCAAATTTAGGTTTGTTTAAAAGTGATGTTCAACTTACCGCTAAATCAAATACCACCTGGCTGAAAACCACTATCGAAGGGTTGTCTCAAGAACTTCAATTGGTAAAAGAAGGTTTGGAAAATAAATCTCAAGTTAATTTTGAAAATATAACAAGTAGAATTGATGAAATAGCTATAAAAATTGAAGAGGCACATGATTTTACAAACACTAATTTGTCAGAAAATATCTCTGAGTTGAAAAATTCAATCTCTTCCTTGCCAGCTTTTATTCAAGAAAATCAGACCGTTTTTGAAGATGAAAAAAGAGTTCTAATAGAGCAAAATTCAAAAAATATTGAAGAGTTGGTTATAAAAATACAAAATTTAACTAAAGGAATAGTAAGCAAAGACAGTCCGTTTAAAGAGGAAGTCTTATATGAATTTGCTAATTTAAATACTGTTTTAACAAGTGTTCAAGAAGATTTATCTCAAAAAAATACACAAGCAGCGGAGGAAATAAAAACAAATATTCAAGGTCTTGAAGGTTTGATTTCTCAAATCAGCAGTGGTTCTGAGGTTTCGCTGTACAATTTGCAAACTAAACTCACTGAATACTTGCAATTGATACAGGATACCACTCAATCAAGTGATTTGAAGCTGGAAAATTCAATAAAAGAAATATTTGAGATTAAGGGTGAAATCCAGGCTGTTAAAGAAGGAGTCGCAGCATTAAATTCTGACACGAGTCTTGATGAATTATCCGGTGAGCTTAATAAAAAATTAGAAGAGATTTTAGTAAGTATTACTCAGTTTGAAGAAATTTCAAATCTAAAAAATCAGGATAACTTGCAAAAAACTTTGAATATTTTAGAGGAGCAATTTGAAACGGTTATAACAAGTTTGGATGAGCATAAAAGTGTTTCAAGAGCGAGTTCGTTAGAAATTCTTGAAAATTTAACAGAAAAAATCACTGAAATTAAAGAGCAGGTTTCAGGAACAAATACAGATGTAGTCAGAATTTTGAACACAAGAGTAAACGAAATCGTAGGCGGATTTACTCCGATAAAAGAAACTATTGAAAAACTTGCCGAAGTTGATTTTGCACAAATCGTAGATGATTTGAAAAATAAACTAGATGAATCTTACGCTACTTTGACGGCTAATATAAACGAAAATTTAAAAGAAGATAAAGCTGAAGGTTTTGAAAAAACTTCCCAAATGTTGTCAGAGGCATTCGGGGCTTTGAATATTAAATTAGAAAATCTTCATATTGAAATGGATTTAAAAAGTGCTGATAATAAGGATGATTTAAAGGCTCTTTTAAGTGAACTTTCGAGTGACCTTTCCGGCGGGATTGAAAAGGTTGTTAATATGGTCAGAGTCAATGCTGAAAAATTAGACGAAGCAGCCGATGTTGATCAAAACGAATTTCTGAGTGAAAAAATTGATAAAATAGAAACCAATCTTTTAACAAACAGCCAAAAAAATGTTAAGACTTTAGAAAACACAATAAGAGCCGTTCTTGAACAACTTCAAGGACAAACTTCAATTTCTGATAAATTTGAAGAAGTCATAGGTTCTGCAAAAGAAGAAGTCTTTGAAAGGTTGGATAGACTTGAAACAAATTTAGTTGAGGGTAAAGACTATGCCAGCAATAATTCAAAAGAGGAAGTTTTTGAAAAGCTGGAAAAGCTTGAAGCTACTTTAATCTTAAATCAAAGTGATGTTCAATATTCTATTATAGAAAAAATTGAAAATAAGCTCGAAGAAAATAATTCCTTGGAAAGAGATAATTTTGAGGAGTTGATTTCTTTGAAAGAGGATTTGCTTGAAGAAATAGGCAACGTTAAAAATGCTATACAAGAAAAAAATAATTCGCTTGCAAAAGGCAGCTTGGAAGAAGTTACCTCTTTAAAAGCGGAACTTTTGGAAGCAATTAACAGTTCTACAAATGAATTCCAGAATGAGAATTCCGACAAAATTGATTACATAAAATCTGAAATAGGATTGATTATAAGGGAGATTAACAACTCCAAAAATGAAAACAGTACTCTGACAAGAGACAATTTTGAGGAGTTGATTTCCTTAAAAGTTGAACTGCTAGAAGAAATAAGTAAAGCCAAAAATGAAAACAGTTCTTTGACTAGAGAAAATTTAGAAGAAATTACTTCACTAAAAACAGAACTTTTGGAAAGGATTAAAACTTCTCCAAGTATTACCGACGAAGAAAATTCCTACAAAATGGATTATATTAAGTTTTCAGTAGATGAAATTATAAAAGAGATTGGTAGTGTTAAAAGCACTATTCAAGAAGAAGATTCCGATAAAATTGATTATATCAAATCCGAAATGGGCGAAATTGTAAAAGAAATTACTAAGGCACAAGAAGGTTTATCTTCTTATAAACTTGATATTGCCCAATTATTAAAAGTTAAGGATGAAGACGTTATTTCTCAGTTCTCTTCCATTGAAAATACTATTTTGGACGGAATTTCTCAAAATGTCGAAGAGTTTAAAACCACTGTAGAGGCTACAGCTCAACAGATTGAAGATAAAATTTCTTTATCCGAAGAAAATTATAAATCCTCTACCCAAACTTTATTAAGTGAGATTAAATCTAGTTTTTATTCCAAAGTAGAAGACAATTTGGATGATTTGAAATCGTTTATGGAAGTTCTTGAAGGCAGAACAGATTACAATTTGAGCATAGACAACCTTAAATCTGAAGTGTTTGAGAAATTTTCTATATTAGCTGATGATATTGAGGAGGCTGTTTCTTCGATAAGTGTAAAAAAAGATTTGGATGCTCTTCGTGTTAGTGTTGAAATTTCAACCAACGAGCTGTTGGAGACTTTATACGATCGAATTGTGTTGGCGATTGAAGATGACAAAGTAACTCAAGAGGTTTTAGAAAAATCTCAAGAGTTAGCTTGCAGAGTAGAAGACTTAAAAAGAGTAGTAACAGAAGACGTTTCAGATAAACTTGACGGTTTTGGTTTGAGTATTGAAAAACAGTCGACAGATTTTTCTAATTTAATTTCTGAAATAGCAGTTTCTTTGGTTGAGTTGAAAGAAAATTATGTTGATTTAAGTTTGAATTCAAGTATGGAAATTTCTAATCTTCTCTCTACTGTTCAGGATAAAATAGACAATATATCAAACAGGCTTGATAAATACGACTTTAGCAGTATTGTTGAAAGTGCAAAATCTCAACTATTGCAAGAGATTGCTTCTGTCAAAGATGGTTTATCAACGATTAATATTGCTGACAGTATTTCGGATGATTTCCAGTTGATAAATCAAAAACTTGATGTTATGAGTATGGGCTCTGATGATTTGGAGTCTAATATAGGTGAAATAAAAGAAAGCATTCAATCTCAAAGTAAATTTATAGAAAATCTAAAAGACTTAGAACAGTTGGAAAAATTATCAAAACTAGACGGATTTTCTGAAGACTTTCAAGTTATAAATCAAAAACTTGAGGTTATAAATAATGCCTCTAGAGGTTTGGGTACAGGTATAATTGAGATTAAAAATAGTATTTCTCAAGATAAATTTGCGGATGATTTCCAGTTGATAAATCAAAAACTTGATGTAATGAATACTTCCTCTGACAGTTTAGAGTCTGATATAAGTGAAATCAAGGATAATATTCAATCTCAAAATAAATTTATTGAAGATTTAAAAGCATTAGAAAATTTGGATAAATTATCCAAATTGGATGGAGCTTCTGAGGTTCAAAATGATATCAAAAAAATTCTTTCCGAATTTGAAGCTAGGTTGAATACGATTGCATCACAAAAAGTTGAAAATAAAGACCAGTCCTTAGAGATTAAAGATGAATTGAAGAGTTTGAAAAAAGAATTTATAGAAAGTGTTTTGAATCTTTTTGATCAAATTTCTTTTGTAGTTGAAGCTGAAGACATCAAGGATTTTGTGAATGAGAAGTCTGAGGATATTAAAGCTTTTGTTGATGAAAAAGCTTCAAAGCAGTTGGAAAAATTATCAAAACTGGATGGGGTTTCTGAAGATTTTCAGTTAATAAATCAAAAACTTGATTGTATAAGTATTAGTTCTGATGATTTAGAATCGGATATAAATGAAATCAAAAAAAGCCTTTATGACTTCGAAGGTAAGTTAGGCATAGTTAATCTGAATCGACCTGAAAATAAAGGTCAATTTTCAGAGATTAAAGATTTTGTTGAAGAAAAAGCTGAAGATGTTAAGTCCTCATTGGGAAATAATTTTAATGATATTTTATCCAGTCTCGAAATACTCCATGACAAGACAAAAAGTTTTGACGGTGGTTATGGTGATATTAAAAATGAAATAGTTGATTTAAAAAAGCATATTCAGGTGTTTCAAAATGCTACCGGGGATTCATCAGAATACTCTTACACTTTCCAGGATATCGAATCGGATATTACAAAAGTCAGGTTGATTTTAAATGAGATTTCTAAATCAAAAAGTGATGAAAGTTTCGACCAATTGGAAATGTTGGACAAATTGGACAGACTGAGTGGGCTAGATAAACTTGGTGACTTGGACAAAATGACCGAAGATATTATGAGTATAAGTACTAGAACAAACAAACTTTTACTGACTTCGGATGAATCTTATAATAATTTAAAGGTAAATTTGGACGAATTTAGAAACATTGTTTATAATCTGGAAGACAAAGTAAAATATTTAGACAATAGAGAGGTAACCGACAGAATTGAGAAAAAACTTGAAACTGTTAACGAACTTACTATCTCAAGCGTCAAATCGGACAAAATTTTTAATCAAGCGTTTACTTATCTAGCTGAATGGGTTGATTCTGCTGCTGAAGATATGACATCGATAAACGAAAAAGTCTCTGAGATTCAGAGTGTTAAGCAATCGATTGCGGAAATTAAAAAAACGGTTTCCAAAAAAACTGATTTGGCTGATATGCTGGATGAAATTTCTGACAAATTTGAACAACAGCAGATTAAAATTGAGCGATTAGAAGAAAAAATAGATGAATTAGCAAGTAAAAAAACTAAATCTTCATCTAAAATAGACATAGAGGCAATTGTAGCAGAAGTGTTGGCCCAAGTTGGCGGCAGCGAAGGCAAGGCCGATATTAAGATGACTAAAAAAGTTGACGGTATTGAAAAACAACTGACTAAATTAAGCAAAAATATAGAGAAGTTGACTTCTTATGTCGATGCAGAATAACAAAATCAAAATTGATGAGTAGGTCGGGCATACTTGCCCGACAACACAAGGTAGGTTGGGTTTGCTAACCCAACAACATTAGGGTGGAGCTGTAGGATTTATTGGATAACAAAATTAATATTGACAAAAATATTATAGAAAAAATCAAAAAGATTGTTTCTTCCCAAAATGTTTTGACCACGATGGAAGAAAGATACGTTTACGCACAAGATGCTACAAATAAGCAGAACATAAAAGTTTTGCCTGATATTGTAGTTTTTGTTGAGACCGTTGACCAGGTTCAACAAATTGTAAAGTTGGCTTATGAAAACAATATTCCGATAATTCCACGAGGAGCCGGTACAAACCTTGTTGGGGCTTGTATTACCATTCAGGGTGGGATAGTTTTGAATTTTTCTAAAATGAATAAAATTTTGGAAATAAGTCAGGAAAATTTAACTGCAACTGTACAACCGGGAGTGGTGGTTGGAAATTTGCAAAATGAAGTCGAAAAACTCGGACTTTTTTATCCTCCAGATCCTTCTAATTTAAAAGTGTCTACAATCGGAGGCAGTATAGCTCTTTCTTCGGGAGGCCCCCGAACCTTCAAGTACGGATCAACTAAGGATTACGTAATTGATTTAAAAGTGGTGTTAGCTGACGGCAGTATTATTAATACAGGCTCC
>Ga0302271_10004752_pt1 | contig 10699 bp, 10 predicted proteins | sample III_Bog_N1_1_FD_198767 | JGI IMG/M metagenome (GOLD analysis project Ga0302271, IMG submission 198767) | Peat permafrost microbial communities from Stordalen Mire near Abisko, Sweden - III_Bog_N1_1 | ecosystem: Environmental > Terrestrial > Soil > Wetlands > Peat | place: Sweden: Abisko... | reverse complement strand
TGATACGAAACAATTAATAACAAATATACGCAAAAAATAACTAATTTTTTGTAATTATTACATTTATTTTTTGTTAAAATGGAGGTTGAAGCAGAAGGAATTTCTTCAAGTGAGAAGTACATCCCAGATGAAAAACGATGGAGAATAATAGGGTATTGGTAATGTTGTTCCAATTAAAGTTAAACTGCAGAGTTCTTTGGTATTACTCAATCTGCTGTATCAAAAATTCTGTCTAAATGGAGAGATTTTGGAAAAGTATCTGACTTTTCAAGAGCAGGCCGGCCATCATTATAATTAAACGGAGTAGAGGATACAATAGCAAATATTTTGGAAGATAATAAATATGCTACTGCTAATGATATTGCCTCAGAACTTGATATCTCAAGAAAAACTGCTTTTGGTATTTTAAAAGAAATAGGAGTAAAATTCTCTCTCCCTACTTAAATTCCTGCACTTAATAATAACCACATAGCTAAAAGGTATGAATGCGCAAAGAAATATAAAGATATGGATGCAAAGAAAATAATATTTACTGATGAAAGCTACTTTTAGCTTCACCGAAATCAAGAAGGATTTTGGCATTTTAGCGATTAACCTAACTTTGTAGCTGTATCTTAATAAAAAGTGTGTGTAATGGTGTGGGGTGGAATAAATTGGATATCAAGGTCTCAAATTTGTATCAAAGAGAGTGGCTTTAAATTTAATTCAGAGAATTATATTGAAGTTCTTGACGAATTCTTGATTTCACATTTAAAAAACTTATAATAATAATAAGGGTATAACTTGAGAAATTCCAATAATGATATCTTATTTCTTTAAGATAATGCTCCTTGCCATAGGAGTAAAATAACTTAAGACTACTTAGATAAAAAACTCATTAAGAAGATAGATCATCCTCCTAATTCTCCTGATCTTAATGCTATTGAACCTTTATGGGCAATTCTTAAACAACGAGTTGAAAAACTGTAACCTCGAAATTTAAAAGAACTTCAATAATTTATTTAATAAGAGTGGTGGAAGATACCTTAAACTTAGATTTAAAATTGTATTACTCATTATTAATAGAGATTAAATGAAGTATTTCGTATTGGTGGAGCATTCTATTGATTTATTTTATTGTATTTACTTTTTTTTAAAAATAAAGAAAAATGATTTAAATACAGTTGATTATTTAAGTAAAATCTATGCATTTTTATTAATATCGTCAACAATTAAGAGGCAAACTTGTGTCCTTTCCATAAAAACTGGCTCATTTATGTAATTTAGGGTCTTCTTTTCATCTAAGTACATTATTTAGGTTTAATGTCTTTCTATTTTATTAAAATTTTTACAACTATTCCATACTTTTTACACTGTACAATACTTGCATATAATTAACACACATACATACACACAACAGATATCACCTCATTCTAGTTTCATTTTATTCTCGGGATGGTGTCCTTCAGCAATCTACAATTGGATTCAAAAAGGGGTAATAGAGAATACTACAGGGAAATAAAGAAATGATTATTGAAGACTAAAACACTCACACATTCTTTCTCATTCGGATGAATTATCCTAACTAGTTTTACGATACTGCTATTCCAATTCTGTATCTTCAATTTTATCAAGACTCCTCGCTTTCTCGCGATGAATATTATGATGATCATTATTGTTAATTACACTATCTTTCTCATTTACGGAGATAGAATGATGCAGATTGCGCTATCGACTATGGTGATTGACATTCAAATTACTGAGTTCTTAATCTCTCTTTTAGTTGTTGTCATTCACTGTGATGAATGAACTGGATATATTCACAGTTGATGTTTACAATTCAATTAGATTCGGCAGAGTTATTACAGCCTATTCATCACTATTAGTATTTATATTTATGTTAGTATCTGGATGGCTATTATTATTTTCTACATTCATGCTCTTCCTCCCCCCGATGGAATCATACGTGAATGCAGAGTGATTAATCCTGCTGCGTTTTGAGGTAACAATTTATTTATGCTATTCTTTGCTTTCTTCAATGTCTTCAGTGCTGCTCTTCGCATCATGGCCATCCAGTTAGCTACTGTTTGGTAATATGATTTTTTTCTAGCTGAAGATCGATTTCTTATTAGGTTAACTGAACGAAATCATTGTATTAGCATCTGCATTCTAATCTTGTTGGATGATACCTTATGTGCCATCACTATTGTCATGCTAATCATCATCTTCCCCTGTTTTTAGTGAGTCTAAATTCAAGAGAATCCTTTTCTAACCACCAGAGGAAGATGAGAGTAATCGAAAATTATTAGGAGAATTGTTGTTGTTTGGGGATATATTTGTATTCTAGGAGAGATTCTTGGATAAGTCAAAGCCAGTAGAGCTCAGACTGTTGTTGAGAGGGTTAAATCCAACAGGAGTCTATGAATTAGTTGTCTAGGATTATGAGAATTAGAGTCTTCGCTTTAGTCTAGATTTCAAGCTATTTGAGTTCACTCCATTTGGATTGGTGTTAAAGCTAGTATTCTCCTGGACCAATGGGCCTTGTGTATCTTATCGGTTCATGGAATCATCATAATCTGGCAAAGATACCATATAAGTAGTAACATGCTTTTAGTCCTTTTCTTCTTTTTGATCTTTGTTTTCAATGACCTTGGTGTTATCCTCTTATTTCACCACCTCTTGGTTGGGCAAAAACGGCTATTTATGAAAGCATAACTTCGCAATGGAGCAGCTCAAGGAAATAAAGAAGAATGTCCAGAAAACTACATTATCTGCGATCAATCCAGGTATCGACTCATTGCCGAGTTAAATCACACTAGTGAACACAAACAAAAATACAAAAAATAGCAGAAAAAGCCCTGAAATCACATAAAACCCAATATTCTTGATTCTCTTCCAAGTCTGCTTGGAGATATAGAAACTACATGCTAGCAGCAGCACGCAGATCAATAGAACCAACAAACATATCGAATAACAGAGAATCTAAGTTACCACTCTAGCCATATTGCTGTCGATAATCGGATTTAACGATTTGCAACTAGAAAAGGAATACACAAACTAATTCAGCTGGAGATTTGGAACGACTCCCATGATTGTTGTAGGAATTAAGAATGGGAAGTATTTAGTGCCTGGAAGGGTGTTAGTGATTTCCATTCGGATGATATTCAACGAGCTAAATTTGATGAGTACACTGAGAATGATGTTGATGTAGTCTGTGAAATGAACTTCGTTTTCATATCCAAAACAGTCACTCCTAAGGAAGTCTACGAAGAGGGCAATACTGCAGGCAATATCACCGAATATCAAGATATTAATGAATGCCATTAAGAGTTTCTCATAGACACCAATGCGCTCTGTTGAAGCAAGATATCAGTTTGTTTAAGAAAATAAAGTAAATTAGGGGGATATTGGGGATTTGAAAGTTATTTGTAATAGTCCTTCCTAATTAATGGGATGGAATGATGAAATGGGGGTTGATTGAAATTTGGAAGTAAAATCTTAAAACAAAGCTGCTTGGGGGGAATCATATTTATTAGACCGCAGCTATTTAAAGAAGATAACTTAGAAAGATAGCTAAAAAATGAAAAAATGGCTAAGCCTGCCAGTTATTCAGTTTGTAATGCTATTATGTTTGCTTACTGTCTTTGAAAAATTTCAAGAAGCTCCAGGGTGTGACCTACTCACTCTACTCAATGACTGTCCAGTTATTATCACCTCCTCCATCTTCATGTTGTTATCCTTCTTAAGTGCTGTTACTACTGTTTTCTTAGTATTTTTTTCTTCTCTTTTCTAAGTTATTTCCAGTAATTCTGGTGCTTTTTTTCTCTTTTAAGGTTTTTTTCTTTGTTTCATTGAGCCTAACATTAGCTCCTTTATCTTGATTAGTATCCTTTAAGTCTTCCATGAAATCCACTTTCTTTTTGTTTTTATTCATCTTTGTGCCAGTCTCTTTCTCCTAATCATTTCGATTATCTTCTTCCTCAATTCTAATTGAACTCTGATATTCCTTTGCTTTCTTTATCAACTTTGTCTCCTTCTTCTTCAGCTTTATCTCCTTCTCTATTCTATCATTCTCTAAACTTACAATTGTCTTTTCCCCTTCTCCTTCTTTGAGCCCTCTCCTATTGCAATTTTTCTTAATACCATCCATTCCTTCTATCTCCAACACAATCTCACTTACTGATTCTTTCTTATGTTTTCCTACATTCATCTATGGTATTTCTTCCTTACTATCATTATCATCTTCGCTAATCCTTAGAATCCTCTTTTTTCTGATCAATTCAGATACTAAAGTTTCTCCTTTAGAATTAGTTGTCTTAGTAGGTTTCTTCTAGACAATCTTTTAAGTTTCTTTGTTGGCGTAATATCCTTCCAATTATCTAATACTCTCGCTGATAGCTGATTTGTTTACATTTTATGTGTTATTGTTGTTTAAAGATATTTCAGATTTATTTTCAAAAGGATTGTGATCATTATTATCCTTAACATTTCCTTATAGCTCTTTTTATGCATTCTCTGAAATAATACCTAATCTAGCACCTCTCGAGTGTTGCTTCTTCAATGCAATCTTAACATTAGCACTATCACTTAGTTCTCCTTGACTCTCTTGCGTTGTAAGCATTTATTAATATATTTTTTTACTGATTATTTATTTGTTTTTTGTTTTTTACTCTGAGTTCTTGATTGAATTATTTTAGATAGATCCTCCCACAGAAAATAAGCAAAGCCAAAGAATAATGCCAAATCAATTTACTTGTTCAATTGGACTAACTTCGCTAATCTATGTTGTTTATTTTAATAAAAAGATAATGATCAATAAAAATCAGCTCAATAAATCTCCACAAGATTTTAAGTTTAAACTAATAAAACATGATTTTCAAGACTCTGAAGATTGACAGAAAATCCCGTTTGTTATTGGCTAGATCTTTGTAATAAATAAATAAACCCATTTGTTTAATGCAAAATATTATTCCATTTGAAATAATTATTACCTGCCCTTCATATTAAAAAAAACAGGGTATTTATCTATTAACAATACCTTCTTTGACCTTATTTCAGAAGTATCTAGATTGCAAAAGCTAAGGAATACAATTTACTTGTCTTCTACTATCTAATAATATTCAAGGAATGGTATGTAATAATTAAATTAGGTTTACTTACATTTGAGAATACAAAGAACTCGCCCCCATTATCTCCATGAAATATTGCCGCCTATTCATTCCTATGTATTCTCTTGTTTCTCATTCTCTTAACTACTCATATTTGACTTTCTGCTTCTTGGAATTTCTAAACTCTTTCAATTCCAATCATATTAAAAAAAGCAACTTTAATCATAATCAAATTGTATTCTTGAGTTATTCGTTAGAAGAGAGAGAGAGAAATACATCAAATCCCCCCCAAAAGACGAATCATCATATAAGTTGAATCAAGCAGATTCTTCTTGTTTAAGCAACTGCATCTCAAAGTAGTAAACAAGCAAATCCCAATTATTCACTTATGAACATGGATACTCTAGACTCGAGAACAATAGGGCTGCTTAGAGCTCTACACATGGAACTCTCAGTGTGTCCGTTCTCTTCGAATCCGCCAATGCTCTCTGAGGGAACTGACAGCAAGCGCATCAGCTTAGTAGATGGACTCCTCTAGTAACTACATAATAAGACAATTCAAGAGAGAGAAGATAATCACAAAGAATATTTGCAAATGATTTCTCCTTGTTTTTATTGAATAAAATCCAAAACATATCTTCTAAAACTAACTTGATATGCTGAATTTGTTTGATGACTCCATTCCAGAGTCTTAGAATGGCGTGGCTCCAACGAAGTAAGTATCTCCGAGTGTGCACAGCTCTATGAATAATGGGTTATAACTAAAAACTGTGGCGCAACAATCGAGCAATAACTTGATCTATTCAGCTACTGCTCCTTGATAGACATATCGCAGTTGCTAGAGAAATTATTCAGAAAAAGCTAGCTGAATGCAGGAAACCTAAGCAATATGCTAGATACATTGAATGGGATATTGAATCATCATCTCATCGAATCATTCCACACAACACAGACAGATGTAACATACAACAGCAAATATATAAAAAGATATCCAAACAAAATCTAAGTTTAGTTTCTTAATAAGATAACAACAGTTGATTTCTGTATTGTTTTTCCTCTCAAAAGCTAGACGATATTGAAGAGATATTCATGCTCCTTGATGCTGAGGGTGTTGGAATAGTTGGATGGGATTCCATGGTGTTCTTTTACATGTCTCTGATTAAAGCGGGGTATGCAACTCAACCAAAGGATCAGAAACAATTCTTCTAAGGATTTATGCGAATATTGCATTCTATCCCGCACTATCAAGGCTCAGTAACATGAGAGATATTTTAGTTAGAATGTTGCTATTTATCTTTGAATAGCGTAAATTTGTGATTATTTGATTCCATTTGTGAGTTTAGGTTTCAGTGCGTGGAGTCAAGTAGTATGTACTGATGAGTGAGAGCAATAATGGTTTGTTGTAAGCATGCAAGGATGTATTGCAATAGGTAGAAGAAAGGAAAGAAGATTGTAAGAAAGGAAGGGAAGAGGAAGGTTAAGATAAATACAATAATGATGATTTGGGATCATTTAGTAAGCCATTCAAGCTCGCATTCATCGAGACAATGTCTAGACTTCATAGAAAAGGTCTCCTAACCGAAGAAGATCTATCAACTGATCAATGTAATTAACAGCTTCATTAAGATTTAAGTGATGCTTAAATGTGAATTTGTGTATTTATCTCAGTATTAAACAGATTAAGTAGGAGATTATAGGAATCTTATGAAGAAATAGTTGAAGAAGTGATTAACTCATGGGAGAAACCAAGTGAGAGTATTGCTTTTAAGAGTAAGAAGCATTGCAAAAATGGATCATAATTGGAGTAGTAGTAGTCTTCAATGCGATAAGAGGGTGTTTTTCAAGAAACTCTCTAGCTATTCCCATAGATCCTTCATGGATATATAATATAAGCTGTTTAATCTTACTTCAATGCATATTTAATAATACCAGAGATACATGGCTAGAGTAACACTAAGGATGAGTAGCATTATGATATTCTTCTACAAGATAAAGTTCATATCCAAGAGGATTAATAAATTATTTCAAGGTAGTCATCTAAAGAATCTAGCTCTGTTGTGACTAGCTATCATCAGCATCATCACCAAGTTCCGTAGAATCACCATAATGATACCCGTTCATCATCTCGTACTCGTTCAGCTACTTCAACTTCTACTTCTACATAGAATCTCTCGATACTTGCTTAGTAACAGAACAAAAGGACAATAACTTCATACATATCAGCTAACTCAAAAGCAGCTAAATCAATGGAAGAAGCAATGAACTAAACGCCAAAGAGGAAATAAAACAAATCTTAACAACAAGGGAGTTATGTGTAGCTGAAGAACAAACAGAATCAACTCAAGAAAGCTGAGCAAGAGTAGCACTAGCCTTCCGTATCGCCCATAAGAAGCAGCTAGTAATTGTTAAAAAGCGAAGGAAGCTATGCACATAGGAGTAATACTTCAACGAGTTAAGTTAAAGAACCAGCAAGACTAGGGTAGTAGTAGTAATATTAATAATAGTACTTTCACAAGGAAGATACCAAAAGAACTTCTAATAATGCTAATAATCCTAAGATTGATATGAAAAATTAACAGTTTGGGGCTATTTAATTACAAGTTGAGCTTACCAATTCCACAAATACCTTTAATAAATGCAATTATTCCAAGCTAAATCGCACTGAAATCGATGGCTCTACTGCATACTGCAATGGCTTAGAGACCATGGAATGCAGGGGAATATAATCTTGCTCACCGATCCCCCCATCAGCTTCTCCGAACTTGCTATCTTAATCATCTAGCTAATCACTGTCTTTTCACAAATAGCTTAGGTCGAAGAGTCCAATTGAGAAGTAATAGAGAAGTTCTGTTAATTATTAAGATAAGCGATAACATAACAGCAGCAAGAGTCCATTGAATAGGTAAGGTCTTTAACAGCAATAACAACAGCAACATCGACAACCTTAAAATACTCCAGGATAAGTCAAGAATAGATACACTGATAATAATATTAAGAAAGATTAGAATCAAAATGGAATTAAAGCATACAATATGAAGAATAGCTAATAGTTGTAGTAAGAATAATAACTAAAGGATTAGAAGAAATAGTAGTACCATTCATCAAAGAGTCCAGCCCCACCGATTAGAACAACTAATCATACTAAAAACTATTCTACTAATTACTAACAACTCAATAGTAGTAGTAATATGCCCAACAGCAAGACATCCAAAGATAATGGCGATAAGTAATTAACTGGCAATAGTATTAAATCAAAAGAACCTCAAAGAAGAAGAAGTAGCAAGAGTCCATTGCTAAGATCCTGTCTTACAGAAGATAAGCATAACAAAGGAGTAGTAGTAGTACAACATCACTAGAGAGATGTAGATAAAGATGATGAATATCTTCCTGGTTAGAATCCCTAAAATAATCATTTTTACAGTAATAATGATGAGAATCGTACAATCAACCATAATTCTACAGCATCTTAATATCACAAGACACCTAATTAGATTCCTCGCATGCATACCCCTCATTAAACTACTATTTCTACTACCCTTGCAGCTCATACTCCTTCGAAATCATCAGATTCACTGCAAACCTCAGCTGAACTGACACCTACACAGTCTAAATCTCTTTGCACACCTATTCAACTGAGACTCAAACTTAATGCTACACCTTCTGATGCACAACAACGAACACTCCCTGAAAGGAATTCTCAACATGGTAATTACTGTAGTAGTTCAAGCAAACCAAATGAGAAGATTAAGAAGCATAATAGTATTGATAATCTCACTGATTCAAAGGATAATCATCATCACAATAGTTTAAATAATTAATAAATCAAAAATCAATCTTCAAATTATCATTCATATCATCCTGAGATTGTGATTCATTCAGCCAAATAACAGATCTAAGCACCCTCAAGTTCTTCAACTAAATAGAATGGATAATTAAGGATATCTGTTAACTCTAAGAGTCCAGTGATTCTAAAACGGAGTGTCACATAGTTGAATTAGAACAAGCGAATAGAATCGTTTGAAGTGGTCATGTAGAGATTGGAGTAAAACAATGGTTCTTCGAAACAACTACTTATCAATGAAATCAGAAAGAGACCCTTTCATTGAAGAGATATGTTAGTAAAGTTACGCTGGCAGGGGTGATTTCTTCCATAATTAGAGATACCATGCAAGTGTGCTATTTTTGTTTATCGTTATTGTTAATTTTTGTTTAATTATTATTGTGCATAGTTTTGATTTATACTTCCCTCCAAATGATGGGAAAAGAACGAAGGAAAAATAAAGAAAGATTAAGTTGAAAATAAACATAATTAACTGTGTTTTGTGTGTGTTCTCTGAAAGTGTATCCTAAAGAGTTCTACAGCTTTGGAGAAGCATAACCCCCCTTAATATTATTCACTTTTCACTGAAAAAATTCATGCTGTTTATGTGTTATCTTCAAATTCTTTTGGAGCTTTTCAACTCTACTGAAACCTCGATTGGGTAGATTTCGAGAATATTTTAATTATTTTCCCTCTTTCTTTGAATTGCTCTCAATTTCCTCCTAAAGATCCACTTTCAATTCGAAATATTCCATAAAATCTTTCCCCCAAATAATCATCCTTTTCCCAACAAATCTCCGATGAGCGATTTCCTCAAAAGACTAGTAGGTACAGCACTCTCCAACGTCATCTAGTCGACTGCATTATGTGCTTGTCTCACCTTCACTGACGAAGAATACTTCAAGACACCTGATAAACTTGGCTATCTTTGCTTATTCTGGCTTGGAGCAATGATGCCACTGAAAATGGGATAGTTCAAACTCAATAAGCTCATCCTCAGAAGAATGGATCTACCTAACTACAACTTTTTCTATCTCACTAACGCTAAAGCGCTGATAGTTGATGTCAGTTTGAATCACTTATTCTTCCCATTTGTTGGTCTAGCGATGCTCTACAACTATTTCTAGCATGTTGTGCCAAGTGTCTACCCTCCTAAAGCGAAGACTGTCACGAAATTTGAGGAAATCAAACAAGAAGTCGGTGAGAAAAAGTATCATGTGAAAGAAGCTGCGAAATCATAAGAGTTACTTAAGGATCTGTTGTTCTTTAGGATCCATCTTACAGCGGCGAGTATCTTCTGGGATTTAGTGTTCCCGAGATTTAACATGGCGAGATAGACTGCAAAGGTAGTGACTGATCTGACGAGGAATGGGTAGAAAATATAATTGGTTAAAACGTATGTCTTTGGATTAACATGGAATGCTTACACAGTGAATAAGTACTTCGAGTATCATCATTGAGAAAGAGAACGAAGATAGAATGAGAGAAAGAGAGAGAGAAACATACTGGGTTACATAGATATTTCGTGTTGTTTAAAAGGAATAACATAAATAATTTTGTTGAATTGAAAATTATGATGAAGACAAGATACTTACAAATTGCTGAAGATAACTAATAAAGATCAATATGTAGGCTATCGACAGGGATTCATTCGTTTGTTTAGAATTAGCTCTCTGAAATCAATCATTTGAGGATGTAAGTCATTTTGGGTTATTTGCGATATCTTCATTCAAATCAATTATAAGTACATATAATTAATTGTATTGATTGAAATACCATTTCAATGTGCACT